>Ga0302315_10000028_pt1 | contig 195758 bp, 147 predicted proteins | sample III_Palsa_N3_1_FD_200532 | JGI IMG/M metagenome (GOLD analysis project Ga0302315, IMG submission 200532) | Peat permafrost microbial communities from Stordalen Mire near Abisko, Sweden - III_Palsa_N3_1 | ecosystem: Environmental > Terrestrial > Soil > Palsa > Peat permafrost | place: Sweden...
CGGTGCCCCCTTCCATCAATGTGGGCATTTACATCTACAACGATTCAGTGGCCAGTGACAATTACCACTGTGCGAGCGCCATCGCGACTTGTCACTACATCATCAGGGTGAACTACTGTCAGCCAGTGTACACCTCCACTGCGGCTGGATATTCTTTGGCCTACTTGCAATCTCATTGTTCTGAAAGTTGGCTCAGCGACCGTGCTCCCTCCTCCGGTGCGATTGACACCTCGTCAACGATCACCGCCAAGGTACTGGAGATCACGAGTGGTAATCGGGGGCGCATGGTCTGTTCGCTTGCTGGTTACTCTGGCCATTACTGCGCGGTGGTGGCACGTCCTGGGAACGAGCCTCACGGGGTCAGTTCACAGACGAACCAAGTCTCCACCACCCGGTTCTCCCCTAATCTTCCCAATGGTGGTGTGGTGGACAATGGCAGCAACGGATGTGGATACCTGGTCCAGAGTGGTAACACCCTGTTGGTGTACTCCACCAGCGCTGGTCAGAATGTGGAGTCACCACAACTCAACCTGTTTACCAACCAAGGGCTCGGAAATCAGCTGGCCACCTATCAGGACCAATATCAGTGCATCAAGTGTGACACTGGGTATGGTGTGGACAGCAGTGGAACTCCTGCAAATGGGCTTCAGGGTACTACCGGTGCCTGTCCCAAATACAATCCACCCTCCCTCGGTTCATTGGGTGGCATAAGTGGCAACTTTTACCTCCCCAACTCGGGCGTGACCACACCGTACCCTTATAACTTTGTGTCTTATACCTTTGCCCAGCCCAACGTCCTCTCTTCCAGCAACGTGTGGGGTACTTGTGTTCCACAGAACAGTGCTGCAGGTAATGGAGCTCTTGATTCCAGGGCCATTTCCTTCCCTTATTTCGTCCGCCCCAATGACACTGGCACGGACAACGTTTACGATGCCAACGTCCTGGTTCGTTATGTGACTCGGCCCTGTGATACTTATCTTGCTCTAGACTGTCTCACGGATCCCCAGATTTTTGGACTTTGCAAACTCAGAATCTCCCTCTCGGACAACACCTTTGATGACTTAACCACCTTGTCCACCACTCAGCAGGAGTGTGTTAGTATCGACATCCCTGACCGATGTGTCAACATTACCAGCCCTGCTGATTGTATCAACCATCCCCTTTATTCATCCACCTGGGGTTACACCACCACCATCTGTGGTTGGGACAATGTGGCCTCCAAATGCAGAGAGCTAGATCCCATCGACGACGATGTCCTCTTCCAGTTGGGAAGTTCCTTCACCCTCTCCGCCCCCATCCGATTGAGGAACACCAACTCACTGCAAGCCTGCACCTTTGACGGACTGGCCTACCAAACTCTATTTTTTGACAGTATCTCCTCCTACCAGCAATGTCTTCCCATCTTTGTGGACACTTCGGTCATCTTGAATGTGGCCAACAGCATCTGGTTCAGATTCGTGGCCAACGCTTCCATTGCCGAGAACACCTTGTCCACTTTGGTGGGCATGAACGATTCGTTTGACTTGAGTCAGTGTCTCACCAACACCATGTTCTGTCGCTTCAGCAGTGAACTGTACACTTTGCGTCTTCATGAACTCCTGAACGTGGTGTACCCCGAACTGGCCGCAGGCATTGTTTGTGCGGCCATGCCCTCCATGACGGAACTGTGGCCATGTGCCAACAGGAAACTGATCAGGGCATCTACCTTGACGGGTCTCACAGGGGCCAATTATGAGGATGCCATCTTACTGGGTGATCAGGTGGTATCTCTCTGTACCTCCATTGTGACGGGGGCCACCTGTGCCAACTCATGCATCAACACCGGGCTGAACAAAGATTTTTCTGCCTGCATCGCAGACCCTTACTGTTATGAGGATCAGAACACCTTGGATTGTTTCAATGCGGTGAACTCAGATGAGGTCTGTCCTGGGTATGATTCAGGTGCCCAGACCACAGATTGGGGTTCCACCTGCATTGGACCCTTCAATCGATGCAACATCTTTTCTGCCACCAATTTTATGAACGGGACCTTTGGCAACTTCTCTGCCCCTGCTGATTATCTCAACAGTCAGTGTGTGCAGGCCTCTGGTTTCACCTGTGGCGATCTGTCCAGAACGGGTCATAATGATACAGAGGCGAGGATTCGTGGGGCTAATTTTGATTCGAGTGGTTTCAACAGTTTGGCCAACGAGTGTGTGGTCTACTTTGCGGAGGGGGGACCCGTCTGCTACCCAAGAGAGCTGGTGACTTGGTGTACCATGTTTTCCACTACATCAGGTTGCAGTGCTTCCAATGATGTATGCGCCTTGAACTCACAGGCTGCCATTTCTCAGGCCCTGGTGGACTTGGCCGCAAGTTCAAACTGCTTCGTGTTCAGTTCTGACCTGCCCACCTGTGTCTTGACCATTCGACCCAATGACACCACCTCAGATTCGTGTCTCTGGATTCAGGCGGCCACTAAATATGGCTTCTGTGGTAACAAGCAATATGTTCAGGATATGTTTGGAAGCACGGGCGATCCACGTTATACCATTTATGATAGTTCCACGTATTTGCAGTCCGTGGCTCAATATTCTGACTTGATCAATGCCACCTACAATGAGATCTTGACCATTGGCATTGACGAAAGCATGATCTACATCCCAAAGGCCGGAACCTCTCTCGATATTCACAACCCTGCACTGAAAGGGAAAATCATTGAGATTGAACCTATTGAGATCGTGTGCCCTGACCCTACTATGATAGTGGTGGGGAGGATGTGCTGCCCTGTCTCAGGTCCCTGTGATGGTGTGACTGAGGTGAAAAATGAAAATCATCCTCACTGGCTTCGTCTGGCCGCCCATGAGATCTACTGTCCAAGCATTGGCATTTTGGGCATGGCCGACGCATCTATCTACACGGGCTGTCAGCAAAGAAGGGCCGTCTCTCAGAACTCGAGTGATCCCATTATGACCTATCTGGTGTGTGAACCTTACGCGGACCCAAACCTGGCTGCGGCTTTGTTCAATTTTGCCAATGCAAGCCAACAGGTTTCCACCACCGCTTATTTTAGGGGCAGGGCACCCCAGAGATCCGTCAATGTTTTACCCCTCAAGACATACCAGGGAAGGGTGGTCTCTAGTGTCACCTATCCATCTCTGACGGCCGGCGGACCCGTCAGAACCTACCCTGTGTATGGTGCCATCAATTACCCATCATGGGCCACCCTGAGAGGTTCTACCTTCACCTTTTTGGGCAACACGTGGGAGGTGGACAACGTTCTCAACATCACGGTTCAATCACTGGCTCTTAATGAAAATCCACTCACCCTCAGGGATATTAAGGATGTGACGAGTGCGGCTTTGAATGGGGCCAATGGATGGTTCATTGATTCCACCACGGCCAAGTCGTTACACAGAATGGTTGATCAGACGATCAGTGTGTTCCAGAAATCACACAGTGCCCTCTATGGCCCCGACTATGCCGCCTGGATCACCAGACCACCCACGGCTTGTGTGTCAGAGGTTTTGGCACCTGGAACCGCCTTGGATGGCAGGGCCTCCACCAAGACCAATGTACTCTACTGTCTCTTTTATGAGACTCAGTTTGTGGACGTGTATCGGATTCAATCGGTGACCGTGACCACGGATGGGTTCATCATCAGTTCGGATCAACCTGGAGTGACCATCAGTCCTGTTGCTGCCACGGTGACCAGAAAAGGGACGGATGCCAGATTACCTCAGGCAGGTGATCATTTCATCATGCAGCAGTATTATGACACGGTGATTGGGGTGAGTGACGACAATATTGGGATTGGGGTGGAGGGGACAGTCACCTACATTGCTGACAATTCCCCCATCTACGATGTCGAGACCATTCTCGACCGTCAGGCTGACTTTCACCCTCTAGATGGTAAGAACTCACCCAGATCCTATGAGGTGGACAGACTCCCTACCAGGAAAATCGGTGACATTCAGTGGGCGTGTGGTGAAGGGGTCACGGCCACTCAGGTCACGTATGGTGCCAGGAGGGCCAGGATGAGGGCCGTGTTTAACGTGGACGAACTCGTGCTCAACCCCATGCTGAATTACACCCTCGCTCCCTTTCTCACGAACTTCTCGAATTCTATTCTGGATACAGCCGAGGCACTGTACGCCTTAATTCAAAAGGCCTTCAATGCGGCAGGATGTGTGGGTCGGTGGGTCAACAGTGAGCTGGAGGTGGGTAATTCCAACATCGATCAGGTGACCCTGATCTTCACCCAGTTCATCAACTTCACCTCCAGTACGGCTGATTACCCTGGCATCTTGGCCATGTTTCAAACCATTGCCCAGACCAAAGATCATGTCACTTGTGGAAATTGTATCGTCATAACCGACAAGATCACTGGAGAGGTCATTTTTAATGATAATCAGCCCATTGGAGATCCACAGCGTGGTTGTAATCCTAAGTTTGGAACGGTGAGACCACAGGCACCCCGGGATGCCTTCATCTTGGATGGTTCCACGGATGAGATGCCCTACTGTGACTTTGCCTTTGATTTTGAATTCACTGACTTCCAGCTCAATGGCAGAGATGGTGGGTACAGTGGTGCCGTGGCCAAGTCTCGACCCAGGACGGGTGTGGTGGACTCCACTTTCATTTTGCCCAAGCTGGGAACAGTTTATCAAGAAAGCTCACAGGGTGCCTGTCTGATCGTGACCAATGGATCTGCCCTGGCAGGTTCAGGGGTGGTGGTTTATGAAATCACCAACCCCACCAAGATGGGAGTCATGAACACGGTGTACATGACCGTGTTCGCCCCCACAGACCTCTCGGGTGATCTGAATACCACGATCTCTTTGCCTGCAGGAGATGCCAACAACTATCTCCAGAATGTCTTTGTTCCACCCCTCTCTACCATCACCATGGAATTAGATGTGGCTTCCACCAGTTTGCATTACTGGCAGCTTTTTGCCTTGGACTTTTCGAGCAACTGTTCCCAGATCTTTGTCACCTCCATCGACTACCAGACTGTCTATATTGAGAACAGGGACACGGTGATTGTTATCTCCGACAGCTACGACACGGCGGTGTTGACCAATCGACGCAATTTTGATTTGACCCTTGAGAAGCAGTTGCAGGACTTTACCAGTAATTTCACAGTTCAGCAGATCACCCTCCGTGAATCCCTGGCCACCATTGGCAGCAGTGTGGGCGACATCGCTGACCTGGCCGGGAGGATCATCACCAACATCACCAATCTGGACACCAGCTTTACGGACGCCATCAATAATTTGACTCAGTTCGTTGGCATTGTAAATAATAACGCCACAGGAGCCATTATTGATATCGGGAACGACCTGGAGAGGGTAAAGAATCAGACGAACGCGGGGCTGGAGATCATTTCTGGTGTGGTGGATGATGTTCGGAATACCACCATCGGTCTGTCCAATGATCTAGCCACACAGAGGTCTGCCTTGGCCAATGTGACCCAACAGATCGCGGATGCAAGGGCACTACTGGACACTCTCATTTTACTGATAGGTCAGGATACGGATAGTCTGAATCAAACCAAACAGTTGTTGGATCTCATCCAGGGTGTAGACTGGCAGTTCACCCCAGCCGGAGCTTATCAGGCTGACATGAACGTCTGGATCTGGGCCATCATTGGTTTATCCTATCTCTACAATATTGGTAACATGGCCGGGTGGATTGTCATGGGCTGCAAACGCAAATCTGAAATAGAGGACATGAAGCGTTGGGCATCTCTTGATCCTACAGGCAAGCCTGCACCAGGTGGTTTGGCCAGAATGATTGAAGAAATTGCAGGTCGCAGAAATCCCAATGCACAGCAGGGGATGTCATCACCACCACCCATGGGAGGGGCAACCTACATCTTCAGTAATCCTGGTGCCGCTCCTGCACCACCACCACCACCTTACATGCAACAACAACAGCAACAACCTTATTACATGCCCCAGCAGCAACAGCAACAGCAACAATCACCCTTTGGAAGCTCTCCCCAAGGTGTATCGTATGGAAAGCCAGATCCGTTCGAACAACAACCATCCTACCCCTATTTGGTGGGAGGAAAGAATAATGAGGGTGGTGGTGGTGGTGGTACATTCAATGACCCTATCTCCAAGACCAGGAAACTTCCTCAGGTACACCAACCCTCACGGCAAGGAACATACATTCCCAGGGAAATCAACTGGGACGACAATAGTGTGGTGCTTCCTCTCCACACCACAGGACCCAAACCCTTCAAGGGTCATTGAAAAAAAAACAAAAAAAATATTTTATTTTATTTTATTTTATTTTTTTCCCTTCCTGCCAACAATAATAATAATAATAATAAAAATCATATATTCCACATTTTTTGATTCAAAGTTTTCTTTTTTCTTTTTCTTTTTTTTTGTTTGCTGAGCTTTGAAAGAGTTCTCCTTCACATCTCAACAATAAACAAAAAAAATAGATTTTTTTCCACAAAAAAATGTCATTCATTTCTCCCACTCTATTGCATGTGGATGTGCCCTCATCCACTATCATGGGTCCCAGCATCGATACGGAAGACGAGGAAGAGAGTGATGATGATGATGATCTGTCTGCCAACTTGGCCGAGATGAGATGTTTCACTCAAGAACAGAGGGACCAAGGGATCGAGTATTGGATTGTTGAACTCTGTCGATCATGGTACTCGCCGGATGTGAACAACGCTATCCTTGAACGTCGGGTGGCCAAAGAAGCCCGTAGAATCTTCTCGACTCAGTTCGCGGGTGCCACCATGCTGTCCACTTTGCAAGACTTGTCCTTCTTTTTTGATTTTTGCATTCGGCATGGATGGATCCGGCAAGGTGTGGAAACCTGCTTTCATCTTGAGTCCCTGATTTACGAGCATGAGATTTCTCACTTACCTGAGGACGAAAGAATGTCCTTACCACCTCTCATGAAGGGACTTGCTTTAACCCGATTGCTCTTGTTTCGAGGCTACTATTCGTCCGGACTCGTTGTATTGAAGAGGATGGTGAGCCATTACAATCACACTTACGAGTACGCCACGATCATTCTCGCCCGATTGGATAACGTGCCACTCCGTTCTTTCACCCAAGAGAACCAAGTCAAACATCAGGATGCCACAAAACGTCTCAGAACTCACTTGCATCTTGATCCAGAGGGTAGATTAATATTCCTTGAGAATATCTTGAGATATCTATGGCGTTTCTCACCCGAGTCCAGAACCCACTTTGAAGTGTATCTCAAATATGCCTTGGCCATCATGCCACTTCAAAGTTTTGTCGCCCTTGGCATGGAATGCGTCGCTGAGATTGGACTACAGCCCTTTCTCTTAGGTTACACCAAGAGACTTAACATGAGTCGCTCTTCTATTCGGATTCTGTTTGCTCACAGAGATTCGTCCCCACGCGCTTCCCTCTTTCCATCATCACCACCCTTGTCTATTCACACAGGTTTGAACTTTTTTTTCTTCCTTTCCCTTTTCTTTTTGTGTTTTTTCTTGTGCCTTGCATTTATTTATTTATTTTTGATTTTCTTTCTTTCTTTCTTTCTTTTTTCTCTCCTTCTTACGATAAACTCTTTGCATCTCTTTTTTTTCCTCTCCCCCCCCAAAAATGGCCATCCTCACCGCATCCAATTACCCTCGCTATTATCCATCCTCGCCCCTCTCTTATGTAGATACCCATTCGAGTTCAGATGACAGTGACAGTGACGACGATGATGATGATGACTATTATTTCAACAACGCCAAAGACACTTCCACCATGAATTCACGATTCAACACAGGATCACCATTGACACCACCTCTCTCTCTGGATGACGATGAAGATGAGGAGGATAACCACGAAGTGGACAATGACCACACCAACACGAGGGATGCCATCTGTCTGTGTGATATCCCTGATGATTCCGAAACAAGGTGGCTCAACCTGACTCACACTCTCCGGCTGGATGTGGACGACAATGAGGAAGAGAATCATAATAATGAGGACCTCTCTGAGTCCCTGTCTGCACATTCTTCTTCATCTTCTGGCACTGAATTTGATCTATTGCTCCTTCAACCGCCCCATCTCGAGAACGCTGTTATCGATTCGTGTACCCCCTCTACCCCCAGTTCTGTTTGGACGGACAGAAACGATGAATGTGACCATGAGATGGTGGAGGATGTGAAAGAAGAGGAGCAAGAGGTTTCACTCTACAAGAATGAAGACAATTTGACACTTTCTCAAATCTGGCAACTACAGCAACAGCAACAGGATCATCATCATCACGACCACGACCATCGGGTAACCACTTCACAGATTAATCATCATGGTGGTGACAATGATGAGGTAGAGGAGGAAATGCTGTCTGAGTCCTATCTTTGCGGCACGACCCTGCCTTCCATTACTTGCGTTCCTGCTGTCCCTCCCTTCCTCCCCATGGTGTACAATATCACCACTTCCACCACCACGGCTACTACTACTACTACTATTCTGCCTTCCATCCTATCTACGTCTGTTGTCTCAGATATTCAACAAAAGCTGTCTCGGAGAACCAAGTTTGTCAACAAACGATGCATTGATTTACCCTGGTCCTCCACTTCCACCTCCTCCTCAAAAGTATCACCCTCTTCTTCCGAAACAATAACCTCGCCATCGCCATCGCCATCCACACTTCCTGAGAATGACGAGGACAGAACGAAAAGTCTCAGTCCTATGGTCAAGTTGCGGATCATGCATACCAAAGCAACCTCATTGAGGGGCCGCGCACCACGAACGAAGAGGGACCCCATCTTTGCCTACGCCAGACTGCTCAAGATTAGAGAATCCAAAATCAAAACCGGTGAACTATCAGAGACCCCTCTTGCTGTGAAATGTCGTAATTTCAGACTCCAACGCATGCGACAGAATATGGAACTGTACTTGCAACAACAGCAACAACAACAACATCAAGACAAATAAGTGAACCGCTTTCCCCCCCTCCCCCATCCTCCTCAAAAAAAAAGAAAAGAAAAAAAAGAGGACGTTCTTGTACATGTTTTTTTTCTTTTTCTTTTCTTTCTTCTTTGCTCAATCCAAGTCATGACCTCCATCCTCATCTTCACTCTCACTTTGTTCATCGCCATCCTCATCATGTCCGCCACCTGCGGTAATGGGTTGTGAAGAAGACAATGGATTGATGACTGTGTCTGCCGTCGTCGTCGTTGTTGTCCTCCTCTTCTTCGCCATTGAGGAGAAGAGTGGCAAAGACAGAGGCCACTTCCCTGCCTTTGTTCTCAGGGGTGATGATGATGATGAATCACTTTCTTCTTCTTGTTGATGATCAAGAGAGAGACTGGCTGGCAGCGCAGAGGTGGATGATGATGATGATGAAGACAAAGTAATCTGTCTTTGATTCAGTTGTTCAAAGGCATCCAGGATTCTCTCTTCGCGCTTCCAGCTATTGTCTTGAACTCGGGTCACCAGCAGGTACTCCTTGTACGTGTTAATGCCAAACAAGATGGCCACCAACATGATAAACTGGTAAAAGCCATTGATCATGAACATCCCAAACATGTTCCAGTAAATATCATAAATGTGAGACTTCAGTTGGTCCACCACAAACTTCCACTTGGGAGTGGTCAGGTCTGTCAGGGTGCGGGCACAGAAATGAATCATACTCGGGTCAATCGCCCCCTCACACCTTTCATAACTGTCATGCTGTCTCCTCAACTGTTGGTTGCGCTGCTGAAGAACGGCGGTCATGTCCGCAGCGACCAGAGCGGCCACACAAACAATGATCACCACAATCCACACGCTCACACGCTCTTTCCATGTCAAGTAAGCCAAGGCCAAAATCACAAAAGTACATACAGTCAACAAGATGAACACATCTGCAGGGGCGAGGTCTGTCACCTCACTAAACCATTCAATGGGTCCAAAGGATATCAAGACACCGTCCATGTTTTGTTTCCTTCTTCCTTCTTCCTTCTTCTTTTTTTGGAGGTGGGAGATGAAGGGGAAAGGGGGATAGATTGTGTGTGAACATCTACGTGAAGCAAACCTTCCACACCCTCCCCCCAAAAAAGTGATGGGGGAACTTGAAAAAAAGTGCTCTCAATTGTTGCAACATGCACAAAAAAAAGAAAAAAAAGAAAAAAAAGAAATGAGTCTCATTTAATTTTTTTTCTTATGTTTTCCCCTCTCTCTCCCCCCCCTCTTCCCTCTCAAAGTGACCATGCGTTCAAGACCCAGGAAGAGAAGAAATGAGGTGACTGCCTGGATCATTCGACATATAGGGAACCTGTTTTTCATGTACATGTTGATCCTGGGGACGGTGAGATACTTTGCAGGAGAGTGTGTAGGTGCCCGGATGGAACCCTGTCCCATTCATCAACCAGACTGTCCACAACAACTCTTTGTCTATGGCTGTCTCTTTCTGGGAAGTTTTCAAAAAACCATATGTGAAGCAGCAACGGATGGTTCAACTTCGCCATCACCACCACCACCACCATCGCCACCACCACCACCGTCATCCAAAGACTACCTTCATCAAGATCCTATGGTTGACGAAGATGAAACTTACTCGCTCCCATTTGACCTGACCACTCTCAACAGAGCTGCCGCTCATTATGGCCTCAAGTGCAATGGTGACTACATCTCTAACGAGCAGTGTGCCTCCATCAAGCGACAGTACATTGCCAGTCTACGACAAGATGGTGGTGGAGGTGGCAGTGGAAGCATCCCTATGTCAGCGACTATGACAGAAAGTCCTCTGAAATTGGCAGCGGGTTATTTGAAAACATGCCTAGTGTTCATAGGACATGCCACAAAACGAGCATCCTGTTGGTTTGTCTTTGAAACTCTGTCCAAATGATTGTTTTTTTTGTTCATCTTTTTTTTTGAATGCAAAAAATAAAAGATTAATTTTTTTAGTCCTTCTCCTTCTTTGTAAACAAAAACATTTTTTTCGAGTGAAAAAAGAAATGCCACCCACTCTTCCAACCTCCGAAAAGCCAGTGAGTCGTGCTTATGGTGGTGGTGGCGCTAGACGCGATATGGACAATCAATTTGGATCTCACCTTACCTTGTGTCACTTGGTGACTGTCTCTTTGGGTCTGATGGTCTGTGTGGTGGCCACACTGGTTTATGCTGGCAGCGTGGGACTCTTTGTCACTCATGTGGATGCAATGCAGAGATTGGAAGTGCTTGAGTTTCAGAACAAGGTGCTCATCGATCAGGTGGACAAATATGTGAACATGTTTGCAGAGTGTCATGAGCATACGGATGGGGCCAAACGTGCCTCCAAAGTGATTTCGGAAGTCATGAAGACGCTTGGAGAGTCCCAGGCGATGACCACCCATAACTTCTTCGAACAGTCTAGACATAACGAGGGAGTGGATAAAGTCTTAACCATCATTCATGGCAGTATCCTCAATCTGGATAACGATAACAGACTTATTGAACAAAGAGTCAAGCGTCTCGAGCTCATCACCGATGAGATGTCCAAACCCAAGAGACCTCAAAATCATAACAACAACAACAACAAACCTGTTGGTGGTGGCGTCAATGCCATCCCTCAAACAGGAAAATCATGATTCATATTTTTCATTTTGTTTTATTTTATACAAGCACAAGATATTTACAACATCAACAAAAAAGTATGCACATGTTCATCCTTTCTTTCTTTCTTTCTTTCTTCGGTTCACACATCCCAAGGACTGGTGAGCTTGTACACTTTGCCAGGATCATCGGCGCTGAAGGCATAGAGCTGAGAATTTGCGGTTTGAGAGACCACTGTCCCCGAAATAGTTAAATATCTTGAGATGGTCTGCTGAGGCCGATAATCACTATGAGGATCCTGGTGGTGACGATGGTGGTTGTTATTATTATTATTATTATTATTATTGTCGCTGTCCCAGTAGGATCTCTTAGAACCAACGAGATGAGAGGCTTCATCTGCCATATTGTTGGTGGCGGCAGTGAATCCAGAAAACATCTTGTTGGCCTGCCCAAAGGGAGAATAGCTCATGAGAGCAGAGGCCAACTTTGGTTTTTTCAGCAGGCAAACAAACAGCACCACACACCCCACGATGCATAAAAGGACGGCCAACGAGATACCACTGATGATCAAGATGCCCCTCAGTTTGGCCTGATAGACGCAATCATCATAACTTTCCATGAACTTTTTCCCGCTGAACAATTTCAAGGTAGACGAAGCCACACAGACCGCACCTGTCAAGAGATCATTGAGCAGTCCCAAAACTCCGCCCATTTTTTATTATTGCAGTTTGGACGTATGTGCACTCACTCTCTCGCGTTGTTTTCAAAAAAGAAGAAGCAAAAGTATGCATCTTTCATCTATATCTCTCTGTCTCTTCAAAAAAAATGAAAACCAAAGCAATGGGTGGGGGATGAAAGGTGCCACCCTATTCTCTTTGTTTTTTTTCTGGGAAAGGGAGAGGAAAAAGAAAAGAAAAGAAACAAAAAAACAAAAAAAGAGATAGACTGCTTTCTTTCACTTCTCACTCTCCTTCCTTTCTTCCTTTCTTTCTTTCTCTCTATTTTTTCCTTCCTTCTTCTTGTTCGCACGAATCGTCATTATCATTATCATCACCATCATGAATTCTATGCCTAGCGTGGCCACCTCTGGCATGGACTCTACCTTCATCACACCCCAGAGGATGTTGCAAGGGGATGACCTGTCCTTATCGTCGGACATCATGACCGCCTACTGCGAAGAGGATGAGACCAAGGGTAAGATCCTCATGGGGGTCCTCGAAACCATCAAGATGATTGATACCCAAGGGAGGTCACTGAAGGCTGTTGCGGGCAAGCCTGGCATCACCGTCATGGGAAAGCTCCTGGACATTGACTTGCTGATGGAAAAGGCCAAATCAGTGATCAACCAGCTGACTCCTGACACCGAGTTCGTGGCCAACACCTATCTGGATACCATCATACCAGATGATGTGATTGACACACCGGACAAGATGATCCTCTTTGACAAGCTCAGGATGGCCCATGAATCTATTGTTGTCCTCAACAATATCATGAAGTCGGCGTTGGCTGCGGACGCCAGGAAGATCCGGAGGAATTTCATCCAAACGTGTGACCTACTGAAGACAGAGGCCAGGGTCCACAACTGGAAGATCTTTGAGAGAACGGTGGAGAATACCAGACTGGACATTCTCAGCTTGATAACCACCCTTCCCATCCGAAGGACACCTACTGCTGCTGCCGCCACTGCTGCCACTGCGACATCTTCTTCGCAACAACAGCAGCAACAGCAGCAGCCACCCCCTCAAAAAAACAAACCAGTGACAGTACCACCTCCAGCTGTCGAGCAGCCACCCCAACCTCTCACTGAGATTCCAACCACAGCTTCTGCTGTTGTGGCTGCTACCGCTCCCATTCAGGTGATTCAACATACTCCCAAACGAGTGGTGACCATCACTCATGCTCCAGCTGCAGCAGTAACCAATTCAACGTCTGTTCCTCATGTTCAATCAACACCATCACAGCAGGTGCCCCCCAAACCAACAGGTGGTGTCAAGAGAAAGGCACAGGGACCACCTATCACTACTGCCACAGGTGGAGGCGAGATTGTCCCCGTCGCTCAAAAACACAAGACGGGGGATTAAACGAGTCTTTTTTTTTCAATTTCTCTCTCGCACCCATTATTTTTTTTCAAAAAAAAGAAAACACATACACACGAATCACACACATTCTTTCTTTTTTCCTTTGTTCCCTTTTTTTCAATTGAACTTGAAGTAGCGACGGTGCATGATGAAGTTGGCTTGAAGCAACTGGAACAATAGGACCACGAAGGCAATGACGGAGGTCAAGGCGGCGATCAGATAGAGGTTGGTGAAGCGCAAACCGATGGCCAGGGAGGCAATCATGACGGTCAGCGTGGCACCATACGTACAGGTCACCAAGGCTCCAATCAAGACAAAGGTGGCCATGGTGACAAAGAGAACCCAAGAAGCGGTGAGGACCTGAAGAGGCAGCTCATCGGGGGTCACGGGGAACACGTCTGGAGTAGGGATGGCGCTGGGAGTCTGAAGAGGATCCCAGACAGCCTCAAGAGGACCATTGATCCAGGTGGTGATGTAAATAATGAACGAAAAGGCCTCCCAACCCAGAACGAAGGGGAAGAGGATACTGCGACGGTCAAAGGGAAACCCATTCATGTAATAATGAATCTTTTTCTGCCAGGTGAGGAGATCTGCGGCAGGCGGTCTAGTGTCAGCACCACTACCACCAATGACGGTTGGGGTCCAAACATCCCAAATACCACTGCCCCCATTCTTTGGCGAACCCTTCTGAAGCTCAATGACATCCACTTCAATCTCATCATCGTCCTCCTCATACTCACCACTTTCTGGGGCACGAGCATGGGCAATGTTGTCATAGAGAGAGTCGTGCCAATAGAAGCACCAGAACTTCATCATGTCATGAGTCCTCACCAAGCCCAGACGCCTCTGACACATGACCACAGTGGCACCAATGAGGATGCCCATGCCAGAGAGAATGGTAGAGATGATGGCATAATTGACCACCTGAGCCAGGTGAACCGCCAAGGCAGAGGAGAAGAGGAGCATGGAGAGAGATCCCAAAAGAGAGCCAACGGGAATCTCTGATTTCTTGGGGACTCCACTGTTCCACCTGTAGCCAGCCCAGACAATCCAACCCACAGCCAACAACCAAAAGAGGGCAGTGTAAGTGTACCATCCAGTCTCGTGAGCATAGAGGTCACCATTCACCGTGGTGCGAATCGTGTAGAAGGACTTGAAGGGTCCCACCCCCGCATCACCAATGGCCAAAAAGATTCCATAGGTCAGAAGAGTCAGAGCAAAGAGGAGGGCGCTCAACTTGCCACACACAGTTGGTTCAGAACCTGTCATTTATTTTTATCCCTCTTTCTTTGATGAAAAGAACTGAAGCAAGACCACCCCCCCAAAAAAAAGTTTTCCAAAGTAGAATGAGTTAAGTTATGAAAAAAAAGATAGTTTACGAGAAAAAAAGGTGAATACAGTGAAAACTATTACACGCAAGATGACAGCAGAAAAAAAAGAAAAAATTGGTGATCAAGAAGGGGGGAGAGAGAGGGTGGTGGATGATAAAAAGGAAAGGTGAAAGGATGAAAGCAATTTTTATTTTTGTTTATTTTTTTCATCCACACTCCTCAACTCCTTCTCTTCTTTTTCCATTTTTTCCAATCCCAAAAATTTTTGTTCCTGTTCTTCTTTTCCTTTTTTGCGTGTGCGTGTGTGTTTATCTAGTTTACTGCAGAGACAACAACAACAAGAAGACCAACACCATCACCGCCAACAGCAAATCAATGGGTGGGGGCATCATGAAAGGAAACAACATGGCCATGGGCATGAGGGCCGGGCAACTAACAGGGAACAACATTGGCATGAATTGCAAGTTTGATATCGTTGACGGTGACAACGCAGGGATGGCCTGTGAGCTTGGCGTGGTGAATGGAGACAACACGGGGATGCAGTGCAACATCAGGGTTCTGCGTGGGAACAACACGGGGATGCAGTGCAACATCAAGGTGATTCACGGTGACAATCACGGCATGGAATGCAAGATTGGGGTTTTGTATGGCACCAACTATGGCATGAACTGTGTCATCGATGTCCATCATGGGAAGACTGTTGCTGCTGCTACCGCTGCCTCGACCCCTCAGAAGAACAATCGACAGAACTATCACCAACGTCACCGCGACGACAGGACCATCACCAACGTCAGAACCATGAATGGGGTGACCACCACAACTGTCATTCGAGACGCTGGAGGAAATCACATGAACATCATCCAGGGGCTACCACAGGTGGACAAATATTCTTTCAGTGGAGACGCCATCCATGGTAATCAGATTGGAGGCAGAAATCAGGTCATGTTCAACAACAGAGTCATTGCCAACCATGGAACGAGGGGAGTGTGCGGCAATGCCGATGTTGACCGAGAGGAGGAGGAATTATTGACCGCAATACGTGCTGACATGGAAGGTACTAACACGAACAGCAGTTCATCTTCTGATGATGATGACGGTGACAGTAACGTTGGTCATCACTACCACCCCCGCAACCACGACGACGATCATCACAATTATGATTATGTCACAGAGGAGGACGAGAGAGGCAACAGGATCGTCCACAAATTCAGAAAGACAGAGGCACAAATCACGGAGCTGGTCGATCCGACACCCGCACCCGCACCACTGACGACTCAAGTGGCACCTAATGGGGAAACCTGTCTCATCTGTGAGGAACCTGCCACCTATTCGATGCAGTGCAAGAAACAAGACAGAGAAGGGAACGCCATCAAGACCATCTGTGGAGTCTACTATTGTGCAACTGACGTCAAGAAAATCGTCAAGTGCCCTATCTGTGCCACGGAAACCTTCAATGTCATTGCCTTTGTCAAAGAGTGAATGAAAAAAAAACGAAATGAGCAAAATAATCGAACATTATTATTATTATTATTATTTTTTTTTGCTTTCTATTGGTAGGCAAACATAGATGTGTGTATCAAAATGATTCCTCTCGACGAGTGGTAGTGACAGTCGTAGCCTCTTGTGTCATCCTCTTGGAAATCATGATCGCATAGGCACTCTGGGACATCTCCAATTTCAACCTCGAGGCCCTGGATGACAAGAGAGGAGGGGAGTTGGTCCTGGAAGAGGATGTGGACGATGTAGACGGATGAGGGGATGTGCTGGGAGAGCAAGGATTGGAGCAAGGTGGTGAAGATTTGGGGATAATGATCCCTGCAACTCTCTCCATGGCACCACTCATCTCGTCTCCTGGTCGAACCCCATAATTGCGATCCGCCGCAGTGCCACCGCCACCACTAGTATGGAAAACATCGAGACTCTTGTTCCTTCTCAACAAAGGGGAGAGGGCTGTGGCGGCGGTGGGTTTGACGGCCACTGGTCTATAGAGAGGCGAAGAGAGTGGTGATGATGATGAAGCTCCTCTGGTCAAGATAAGTGAGGGTGCATGTCGATCATTGTCCTTCTCTCCCTGTTTACATTCATCACCGCCACCGCTACCATTCTTCTCCTCCTCTCTTTCTTCCTCAACATCAGCAATGCTCGAGCAACGAATCCTTAACTTTGGTGAAAGGATGTGTTGAACACAAGTATCCGCAGTAGTCGTGGTGGTCGTGGTGGTAGTCAAAGACATTGGGGGAAAAAAAGAAAGAAAGGGGGGAGAGAGAAGAGAGGAAGAAGAAAAAAAGGGAGTGGATGGGAAAGGAGGAGAGAGAACAAGAAGGTGCAAAATAGTCTCGCGAAACAAAAAAAGAGAGAGGGGAAGAAGGAAGAAGGATGATGATGAGGAAGGGAAGAAATACTTTTTTTGCTTTTTTGCTTTTTTTTGTTCACAATTTTTTCTCTTGTGTGCGGGTCAATTCACCCATGGCACCATACGTCGCACCATGGGCAGTGATACCCATCGTCCTCTCGACAAAGAGTGTGTGCTTCACACCCCCTTCATCCACGAAGATCGTTGGAGTTCCACCAGGGAGCAAGTAATCATCCACATCCATCTTTTCTGACCGATCCAGCTTGTTGTTCTTGTGACAGGCGAGACCGATCACAAACTGTCCATCCCCCTCACTGAAACAAATCAGTCTCTTGTTCTCACTGACCAGTCTGCCCTTGTGAGGAATCCCAGCGTACCTTCGGATCCCCGATCTTGGATCCACCTTACCTCTGTTGCTGTTTGAATTCGCTGCCAATGGATCAGGAAGACCCAGTGTGGTGAGACTTCCTCTGCCCACCACATCCCTGTACGTCTCCATAGAATGGTCAGGATCTGAATCTTGAAGCCGTTCAGCCAGTTGACTGATGGTCAGTCCTTCCTCCACCAGTTTGCCTCTCACGGGTCCCACCTCAATGTGACTCGAATCAAAGCCATTGGCATCCAACCAAGCCTTGGTAGTGATACCCTTGTTTTTGCGAGACATTGACTATCTCCTTGTCTGTCTTTGGTTTTTTTGTTTGATAAAAAAATACGAGAAGAACAAAAAAAAGAACAAAGAGAAAGGAAGGGGTTTGTTTTGATTCTTTTTTTTTCAAAGAGACTCTCTTTTTTTTAAGAATTAAAGATCTGAACATAACTTTCAATTTGTTTTCTGCAAACAGGGCATTTCATCTCCATCCTTTCAATGAAGACGGTGACACAGAACTGACACAATGCTTGGTGAACATTTCCAATGATCTGTCCTTCCTCAATAGCATGAAGAATCCCATGAGTCCTAGGACGAACAAGGCAGACGATGCAAGTCCCCTCCACGGGCACAGTCCGGACACCTTGTTTTTGATGGCGGTGGTGATGGTTGTTGTCGGTGGTAAGGTCATCATCATGGTGGATGTTGTTGTTGTTGTCGTTGTCCTCCTTGGCCATGTTCTTGAGGATCTTGCGACGAGAGTGTTTGGATTTCTTGTGGAACTTGAAGGGACGCAAGATCTCCTCGGTGGTGGCATTGTCATTTGCACCAAAGATCTTCTTGACCACCTCGACAGATCGGTTTCGCTCCTGTTCCTTGGTTCTCTTGAGTCGTCTGTCGTGAGCCTCATCCCTGGCCTTCTTGGAACCCTGCCAGTCGTCATCCTCGTCCTCCACATCAAAGACAAGCGATTCACGAATCTTTCTCTCGGCATAAGAATCAGAGTTGCGCTCACGAACCCTCAGTCGAGACCTGAGACCGTTGCCATTGTTCATGCGAGGTAGGTTGTCCAGATAAGTGTGGTTGTCGTACTCGGCGCCATCCATGTTCCCCTCCTCGTCTTCATCATCGTCTTCCTTCTCCGCCTCCTCCAAGTCAACCGAATCTTGTGAAGATGGACGTGAAGGTGAAGTTGAGGTAGGTGGTTGCGGTGGTGGTGGTAAAACAGTAGAAGTATAAACAATGACAGGCTCGTCATCGCTATGATCATCTTTCTGCTCCGGTTCCTGATCTTGGTTATACTTCTCCTCCCCTTCTCTTTTCTGAAATGGAAGAAGAGGAAGTGATGAAGGTGGTGAAGAGGGTGGAGTGACAGGAATAGTAGTAGTAGTAGTGATGGTAGCGTCGAACAGAGTGGAAGCATAAGTCTGGGCCCCAAAATGAAAGACTCTGGCAAGAGACATTTTTTTTTGTTGGGGAAGGGAGAGAGAAGAGAAAAAAAAGAAAGAAAGAAAAAAAAAGAAAACAAAAAAAGGGTGTGGTGGTGAATCAATAGCACAATAATCGAAAAAGAAAGTTAAAGTTCAAGTTTGTGAAACTATTAGGATCGGGCCCAAAGTTGGGTTGGATGGCGGGTTGGACCTGGACCACCTTTAAGAAAAAAAATTTTATATGAAGACCTCATATAGTCCACAAAGGTGCAAGGTGGTTGAGGTCCAACCTACCATCCAACCCAAGGTCAAGTCTATATAAAGGGGTTCAACCAAGAGAGTTTTAAACTTTTTTTTTCTTTTCTTCATTCAAACAAACAACCACCCTACTTGTTTTTTCTCTCTCTCCTTCTGCTTTCTATCTTCTTTTCAGCTTACACCATGGTCCGCACTAAGGGAGACGCTCGTCGCAATACTTCTCACACCACTACTGATGTTACTTCAACTTTTTCGTCTTCTCCTCGCGAAAACGAGAGCGACAATGAAGAAGATGACCGTGTCAGATACACTAAATCTCGACTCCAGTCTCGTTTTGTGACACACCCTCAGTCGCAATTTGGTGGTGGTGATGGTGATGGTGATGGTGATGGTGATGACGACGAGAACGAGAACGTGGATTCGCCTTCTTCTTCACCCACTGCCTCTACCCTTGAGATCATGCCTGTCATGAAGACTGCCACCACCAAGAAAGGCGCTGCTCGTCCTTCTACGTCTGGAAAGTCAATCCCCCTTCCCCCTCTGAAGGCGACGCCTCGTCCCCCTGTGACAGCAAAGGTCGCCAGACAATCTCCTTTGGTCCCCGATACTGCCCAAGAGAGGTTGAGTCAGAAGCCGCAGCCACAGAAATCCTCTTCTTCTTCGACCACGGTCAGGAAATCTACATCCTCTCGTGCTGCTGTTACTGCTCCGCCTCAGCGTGCTCCTCAGAGTGGTCGTGGTCTGAGTGGCAGCATCAAGAAGAAGAAGCCTCATCGTTACAGGCCTGGTACCGTTGCTCTTCGTGAGATTCGCAGGTACCAAAGGGGCACTGAGTTGCTCATTCGCAAGCTTCCCTTTCAGCGCCTGGTGAGGGAGATTGCCAAAGACCATTGGAATGAGTTGCGCTTCCAAGCTTCTGCCCTTGGAGCTCTTCAAGAAGCGTGTGAGGCCTACCTCGTTGGCTTGTTTGAGGACACCAACTTGGTGGCCATTCACGGTAGAAGGGTCACCATCATGGTGAAGGACATGCGATTGGCCCGCAGGATTCGCGGGGAAATGATGTGAAGAACAGAACAAAAAAAACACATGCATCTTACTTGTCTTCTTTTATTTTTTCTTTGAGAATAAAAAATTTCAAACAGCGATTATTATTATTTTCTTTTTTCTTTTTCTTTTTTCTTTTTTTATTTTCTTCTTTGTGTATGTGCAATATCAAAAGGCAACCACTGCATTCAAGATCAACAGTTGGGTCAAGACAGCCGCCACTGAAATCCCAAAGGCCACGGAAGGTTCCATAAACACAGAGACCAGGTACACGATCAGGAGCACCACCAAGGTGAGACCATAATGCCACCGGAGGATGATGATCCCTTTGTCTTCATTTTGGACTGGAGGCAAGTAGAGGTCATCCAGAACCTGCTTGGACACAAGTCCCGTGGCGCACAATAACAAGACAGAGGATACAAACAGGAAGATCTGAGTCAGACCTGGCAAGATGGGGTCCGAGAGGGAGAGAATCTGGGAGACAGAACTGAAAAAACAGATCACTAAAAAGTGAGGGATGGCCACCACCAGGTAAAACAAGGTCCACCAAGGTGCCCCCGCCAAAAGTAGGCGAGAGTTGTGTCTTGAAGAATCAACTCTCTGATACATTTTCATGACCTCTTTGTCTGGTTCATTTTGAGTGCTCAAGACCTGGCAGGCATCAAAGACGTGGTTCTCCATTCCACAAAAGCCTTCATGGATTCGAAGAGTGATCCCCTTGGAGGACGGTGCGGTCCTCGTGATTGTCGTTCTTGAAGAAGAAGAAGAAGTCGATGAGGATGATGGCGATGGTTGACCGTGAAAGAGAAAGGATATAGGTGCTGTTGCTGTTGCATGTCCCGACGACGATGATGATAATCCTTCACTCCCATTGCCCCGTTGGCGCGTCTCTGAAGATGGATTGGGTTTTAACAACCACTCTCTGTAATCCATCGTTTTTTTTGAGTCGAAAAAAAATTAATGAGAGAATGGGGAGAGAGAATTCACACAAAAAAAGAAGATCAACAAAAAATAATAAAAAAAGGGTATTCTTCTTTCTTTCTTTTTCGTGGCAAGGACGCACATTGTGGATGAATCAAATTGAGGGAGGGGAGAAGGGATGAGATGGAAGTGTGTGTGCATGTATTCAGTTTCGCCAATTCTGAGAACCAAGGGTCTTGGGTGGGTATTGTCGATCAAAGGCACGCTGTTGTAACCTGGCCTCTCTGTTGATATGATAGTTGTCTGTCCGTGTGGCCACAATGAGACGGTTGGTCAAAGTGCCCAACATGTCCACCCTGGCATCTTTCAATTTATTGATGATCATATCGGCAGTCAAGTTGTTTGAGGCCATTCCTCTCATGAGAGTGCTCTCCAGAATTTGACACCCCACCAGGTTGCCATACTTCACTGGATATGTTTTGGCCAAGATTTCTGGGGTCAACGTCACCTCCGTGAAGTAATAGCGACCGTCTGCATGCAGATGAGCCTGGGGTGCATCCGAATCTGTCTCCAACTCCCTCTTCAACCAATCTGCGGCCAAGTTGGCCTGACCCGTGACCTGAGGAGAGACCACAGTAAAGCCAGAGGAGTCTGCATTCAAGAGATAATTGAGGGAGAGTTCTTCCTTCTTGGTTTCAGGAAACAAGATCACCAATGCCTCCAGTAAAGTTTTGTCCAACCTGCCCGTCTTGAGGGCCCATTGCACCAAAGCCTCTTTGCTAGTCAAGTCAAGAACAGGTAGACCTGGCACCATCTGACTCAAGGACACAGGTGGGAGCCTGTTCAAATCTTTTGTCTTGGGCAACAACACATTCTGTTTATCCTTTTCATAGCCTCCGCTGGTTGTGTACACTTCATCGAGAATTTCACGGGTTGCTTGATCGAGAGCATTGTTGTCCATTTGACCAGAAAGAATCAGAGCATTGGCCCTCTTGGTATCGCTAGTCAATGAACTGGCCTCCAAATTTCTTCTGGCCTCTTCTAACCCCTGCTGAAAAGCCTTATGGGCACTGGTGACCACGGATTCAAGTTCACTGGATTCATGTGTGGTCACTGCCTTCAGGCCAGAGACGGTGGCCACAGCATTCAAGAACACGTACATGTACGACTTCATCTTGTCCTTGAGGCGATCAATGATGGACTCGAGGAAGAGGATCTTGTACTTGCCATCCAGCTCCACCACCTCACCAGGAATACCATTTGGATTGGGGATGTTTCGTCTCAGCTCAGCATTGTCCGTGAAAGTGAGACCAGGCCCCACTTCATTCCCTTCACCGTCATCCGTGACCATGGACACAAAATCATCCTGACTGGGTGTCCCATTTACTTTGGCCTGCGTGGGCAAAGTGGAAGAGGAAGAAGACGGCGACGCAGAAAGAGCAGGAGTGGACAAGGAAGTGATTTTCAGAACGGCGGGAGGGGGAGGAGGTGATGGTGGTGGTACAGGCGGAGCTGGCATCACACCACCCACAACAGCGTCAGCAGTCAACTTTTTGGACATGGGTCGAGCATAAGGCAACACTGCGATTTTTCTCTGTGTCGAGAAAACCACACTCTTGGCAATGGACATGATGAATTCAAAAAAATGCGAAAGAAAGGAAAAAAGGAAAAAAGGAAAAAAAAGACAGGAGAGGGGAGGGCAGAGGAGAAAAGACGTCAATGGATTTTTTTTCCTTTCTACAATGCAATGCAATGCAATGGACGACATGTTCAACATTCTCAAAGACCAGAGAGGTGGGGATGGGGGGAGAGTAGGAAAAAAAAGGAAATCAAAAAAAACGAAAGTGATCCCAAAAATTTTTGGTGTTTGCAAAAAAAGGTTTGTCATTATTGTTGTTGTTATTTATTCATTTGGTCACAGTGACAGTGAGGGTACCCTGGAAGGCATAGGTGCTGGAAAAGGTGGCGTTGGTGTCGTCTTCCATGGGTTTCATGACAAAGATGAGATTGTCTTTTTTTCCAATACTGACATGAGTGTGGTGGTGCAAATCAGCCAGGGTGATGGTGATGGCCGTGCAGAGAAGAGGACTCAGCATGCGCGAATCCTGGGGCCCATCTCTCATGTGACCCTTTTTGTCACTGCAGGGGCATTTCTCATCCAGGGTGGTGACAATCGTCTTGAACTGATTGCTCTTGATGAATTCCCAGAAGGATTGGAATTTTGGTTCTTTGAAGGTGCTTATGTTCAGAATGCAGAAGCCGCTGGTGCTAATGGACATGCCATTCACCTCCAAAAGTTCGTCGATGATCGTGGCACTGGGAACATGATTTGCAATGGCCGCAATCTTCTTGGCCGCCTCCCTGGTATGAAGTGAACCCCCAAATGACTGAGGGATAGCCACCACACTGGGCAAGAAGGCGATCCCTTTGGCACTTTTGTGACACTGCCCAGCTGACCGAGACTCGGTGATGGGACGAGTCAGGTTGTACGTGTTGTGATGGGCAATGAGAGAGACCCTGTTCCCTTTGTGATCAATCTTCATCAGATCGCATACTAAGGGCATGCCATCATTCAGCATGACATTGTCCACTGTGATCCCGAGAATGTAAAAGTGATCAGGGAAGTCCCTTCTCCCCAAAGGGAACAAGAGTTCAGACTGGTTGGTGTTGTCCACATCTCCCATTTTCACATACAGCTGGGTTTGAATACCATCCTCCACTCCATGCGTGGCCAGATCATTGATGGTAGGTTCCGCAGAGGTTCTTGTAATGTGCTTGAAGACCTGTTCAAACTTCTGACCGGCAAGTTCCTCAAAAACCACATTGGGGTCTCGTTCATCGAAATGGCTCATTTGTCAGTGATTTCACCACCAACCCCAAAAAAAGACAAGACGGAAGGTAGAAAGGTAAAAAGAGAGGGGAGAGTTGGGGGTGCGCGACAATGAATTTTTTTAAAAAAAAAGTTGAACGAAAAAAATGAAGCTCTTTAAAAATGGAGCCCATCTTTTTTTGGGTGGATGAGCGAGGGGAGGGGAACCAAGGAGGAAGATGCAATAGGGAAAGAAGAAGAAGAAAAAAAGAATCAAAGATAATAACAAGAGGAGTGAGGGGGTGTATGTTCATGATTTTTTTTCGTGACTCCGCTTCCTTTTTTTTAAAACTCTTTTGTGTGTGTGTGTGTGCAGTGTGCAGTGTGAGAGAGAAAGAAAGAAAAACATGATCATCCAAGAGGAAGATGTAGCGGATTATGACAGTGACACAGAATTGGGATTGCAGGATGATATTGAGGAAGGGGCGTTTGAGGTGATCCAGCAAAACACGTTGAGGATCATCAAGATGTGTGATGATCGGTTGATGGCCCAGCAGATGATGATGATGAATGGTGGGTCGGATCAGATGAGCAAGGGAATGAACATGCATTTGGCGAAAGAATTGAAATTCTTGTCCTTGTGTCTGGGGACCATCAATCTGTGCCTCTCTAGGGTTGGACTTGGGTTGAATGATTGCGAGGAAGGGGCGATTGATTTAGAGAAGGTGGAGACCCCTGATGCCCTGATTGACATGCTGTCGGATGTGGATGCCCGAATTTCTGCCTATGTGGAACTCTTCTTCATGGACATGAGACTGATGGAATTGCAGATGGACGATTCAGGTGGGATCTTGCTCTACACGGGCTGCACCTGGGACGTGTACCTGGAGATGTTGCTCTTCACTCCCAGGTTTGTGATTGCCACCAAAAAGGGACTTCTGGCCACCATTCAGGGGATGGCCCGCAAGTTCGTGCTCAAACACTGCCCAAGAGACACTCACCTGTTGGACCTGGCCGTGGAAGATTCTCTGGTGGATTATTTACCTCGCAAGCCAGACAAGAGTGCATGGTTGGTCGAGAGACTGTATGCCATTGTGACTGCGACCCCACTGTGTCCGAGGGCGGATCTGGTCAAGATGGAGTTTGCCATGCGGATCGCCGCTGGCTTTGCCCACTACAAGAGAGAGCCGTATCAAGAACCCTGGGAGGCGGCCATCAAGAGAAGATATTTCATGTTCTCAGAGGAACTGGCCACTCGACAGATGTACTGGAGATTGGGGTTGAAGGTGAGCACCTCGCTGGCCAGCCAATTGATAGAGAGGGGCACCCAGTCATGCATCCTTCACAGTGTGGAAACCATCAACGCCCAGATGTTCAAGGATCTCGAGAAAGAGGCCATTCGTGAAGAGGCCCGGAAAAAATCACAAAAGAGGAAGTTCGATCTATCAGGTGGTGTCGATGATCATTACAATGCACCCACACGCAGGTCTGGCAGAGACAGGAATGGTAATAGGGCAAGAATCACCAAACATGAATTGATCACCTCCGTTATGGGAGATGCAGATGCCACCGCCACCTCAACCACCACTACTACGGACCCAAGTGACATCAATGCGCTCATGGATATGGTATTGGGCATCAATACCACCACTCCTTCCGTTGTCCTTCCTGCATCATCTCCGCCACCAGGTCGTGGTCCTCACTGTGTCAATTTACTGAACTTTTGGAAGCGTACTATTGCCTACGCCAGCAAGAAGGGACTTCAATATGGTCAGGCACAGAATTTAAAGAACATGATCTTTTGGTGCATCCTCCCCTATGGATCAAGCGAGACGTCCAGAGTATTGCAACCACTCAGGATCCCTCACCCCATCAGTTTTGCCACAGAACATGCCTGGCCTGGTGATTTCATGACCGCATCCTTCTTTGCCTCCATGGGCATCAAAGATATTTTAGAATCCTACCTGACCCTGACAGCCATGGACCCAGCCAAATTGGAGCGAGTCAGAAAAGAGATTCAAAAACTTCACAGAGAAAAAACATTCAAGCCACCCAAGACCCAGCATGATCCAGAGAAAGAGATTCCAGTGGAAAGTTTTTATGTACCCCTCGAAGGTGGCAAAACCGTGGTGGAAGACCCGGATCTTGTCTACATTAACTATCTCAAGAAGGAAGGCGTGCCACTGTTCATGAAGGATCTGCTCCTCCGATTGGTGTCTACTTTTAAGCCAGGATGCACCACCCACAGGAGGATCTGCATCATGGCTGCCCTCTGTTTGATCGATGCCCACTTCAATACCTTCGATGTCTCTGTCTTCTTGGAGACCCACCTGATTGACAATCCCATGAATATGAACATGTTGACAGAGACGGGGTGTGTGGTCAAAATTGGCACAGAGTTGGGGATGATTACTTACGACGGGAGACTGATTAGGGTACCTGACCAGGACCCCATTGTGTTTATTTACTTGTACATTCAGATCCTCGCCAGCTGGGAGACCAACGTCTCTATTCAAAATGCGGCCCTCGAGTTCAACAAAATCATAAATTCATTCAGTGTCTAAAAAACCCCTTTTTTCCCCACCTTCCTCCCCTTTCCTCTTTGTCAAACTAGAACAACAACAACAAAAAAAGGTTTCGATCCCTTTTTTTAATGTGATAATAAGAGCAACATTGGCTCGTCGTCTTCTTCTTCCTTTTTTTTCATTCTATCAACTTGTTTTTTTCCTTCTCTCACTTTTTTTATCTACATCCTCTCACAGGGACATTTCTGGAGAAGACGAAAGAAAAAAACAAAGAAAAAAAAGAGTGACAATGGCGCTCTTGGTTCCCACCCTCCGTTTGATTTTGGATGGAGGACGAGGAGGAGTGGATGAGGGTACCAACGCCTCAGATCTACACAAGGATAAGAAGGCAAAGACGGATACCGACGACACAATGAGAGAAGGTGCAGAGCTGGATCCCTTTCCCAAGTTTACTCCAAAGGAAATGGAGATTCGCAACAAGAAGTTTGATGAGTGGATGTACAGTCAGGCCATGGTCTTCTTTCAGGCTAGGCTGGGCCAGCATCTGGAGGCTGATCATGCCAACATCGAGTCACTGTTTGAAAAAAGTGATGTGGGGGAATACACGAGTTCATTTGACGAAGGGGAGGATCTCAGAAACATGTTTTTGTATGCACTTGCCCCGGGAGAACGAGAGAATCGTCCAGGCAAATGCGTGACTACAACCAAGAGACAGGAGGTCATGGACCATGTTCTCCAAAAATTGAAACCGAGCCTGACCAAAAATGTAATACGCTCGACTGGTCCACCAATGAACTGTGTGATGAAAATCAACTATGTGATCACAGGTGCGGACTATACCTCCCAACCCAGGGGGAAGTTCACCATGTCTGGCAAACTCTTCAAACCCCCACCCATCAAACCATCTGCCCCCTTGCCACCGGCAGAACCAGAAATGGTACTCGAGACACCCACCTCACCCTCTCAACTGTCCCTGGAAGACCTCGAGGAAAAGACCTACCTACAGCAACTCAAACAAAATAGATTGACTGTTCTCACCCCAGAGGCCCTCCAATCTTTCAACGCCATCATGAAAGACATGATCATCTCGGAGGTGAAGGGTGAGCTGCAGGGTCTTGCGAGTGAGGAGGAAGCCACTCTCAAAAAGTCACCTTATGCCCCCGATTCGTTCACCCGCAAGATTCAACTCACCGCACCCATGAGACATTTGGTGGCAGAACTACATCACTTCAAGAGTCACATGGAGCTGGCTGGGATGATTGATCTTCTCTGCCAACAGGTGGTGACGGAGAGTCATGAATATTACCCTGGATTGTTTGACTTGGTTCTGATGAGGGGCGAGTATCCACTTGGACAGAATCACACTGATTACTTCAAGATGAAGGTCACCCCTGCGGCTCTGCCTGTGCCGCCACCACCGTCGGCCACATTAGTCCGGAAGTATGTGGACTGTGATGACAATGCCGCAGTTCCCTTGACTCCGTTTTATGTCCAACCGGTCAAACGTCTGCGCTACATTGATGATTACACAACCGACAAGATGTCGCCATTGGTGTATACCTTGTCCATAGCGGCGGCGGGGACATCTGGGACTCCCTCTGTTCCACCACCACCTCCCCCTCCTCCTCCACCAGCGATGATCATCAAGTTGTCTCCAAGTGCAACTGGTCATGCCGCTACCGCCACTCCAGCCTCGACTGGTGGAACTGGAGCTCCTCCCCCTCCTCCCCCAACTGGAACGGGAGCATCGTCTGCATCAGCCTCCACTTCCACTTCCACTTCTACTTCAACAGCTTCTCCTGGTGTTCCGGCAGCAACGGGTAGTGGTGCTGCTGCTTCTTCAACACCTATTGCAACAGGAGTGCCCGCACCGCCGCCCCCAGTATCACTAAAAACAGCCTTAGACCCAAGCACAACGAAACAGATCGTGAAGGCATGCAAAGGGGTCACGCAAGCTTTGATTGACATTGCGAAGATGGAGAATAGCACCCGTACTTTCATAAGTCAGGCAAGTGGGAAAATGAAGTTGGAATATCTTGCGGTGAAAAATTTCACAGGTAGAACGATCAAGGCCGCAGAATTCAAGGAAGCACAAAAAACCACACAAGAAGACTTCGTGCGTTTGACGAAACAATATAATCGCGATATGAAAAAGCTTCGATCCTCGGTGGACATTATCATCCAAACCTCGAAGAGTCAGCTCATAGCCACCTCCACTCCACTTGTTGACGCCATGAGGTCAGCGCTTGATTTACTCTTCCAGTTGATCTCTGAGCTTGAGTTCTACATCATTTATGAACTAGAAGTATGTGATGTCCTCATCGCGTATTTTGTCAAGTACTCGTCTAAGGGCAATATACCTGATGATACCTACATGAATATGGCATTTGAGTCCTACACCGAGTCGCGCAATTTGGCATCTCAAAGTTACGATAGATATGTCGTCAACCGCAGGGCGTTTGTGAAACTTGAGCTGTTCACCAAAGCGTTCTGTGAATCATTCGAACCTGCAGGGGTGGTAATGGCACTTGAGGATGTTTCAGACAAAGTCCTCGCACTGAAAATCAGTGACAGTGATGCTGTCGCTGCCTTCTCGGTCTTGGTCTTCCCCGCGAAGGTGGCATCGCCAACTTTTGTCAAGGATGGGTTAAACCTCGTTCATAACCTCACCTTCATTCTTCCGCAATTCAAGGATGTCTGGGACCCACTCAAGGAGATCGCCCATGTTTTTGCACAGAGCATAATCTCCTTAGAAACCATTACTCAAAAAGAGTCTGAAGTCATGCTGGAAGAATGTGACAAACAAGCAAAACGGCTCCACGAGAATGCTGGGAAGACGTTTGATCACATCGGAAAGGTCTGGCAAGGCTACATGAGCGACATCAAGACATTCAAAACGAAGTTGTCATCATCACCAACATCGCGTGTCCTTTTGGCAATCATGGATGATCTGCTGAAGCTTGATGTGCTCGGATTCGCAGGCAAGACTAGATTGTGGGAATCTGAACACGCTCGCATTATTTCAAGCCTGGCGTCCGAAATTTTTAACGCAGACAAACAGAACGAACTCTTCATTTCACTGTCAAAGAGTTACGCAGAGTACCAAAAAGACACGGTCGTTTTCACAAGACAACTGAACGAGGTGGTTCGTGTACTTGAAACACTTCTTCAAGATTATAATGTTGACTCCAAGATGTCAAAGGATGTGTATGAGTTGACGGACGCGATCTCTGCGTTCGACAAAGACTTGCCAACTCCTTATGAACAGTCACAGTTTAACATGACTGCAGTGGCCACAAACGTGAAGTCGTGGGTGTCACCTGTGGCAAGTAGTAACCCTGGTACTACTCCGACCACTCCAACAACCCCTACTTCTCCTCATGTCGCCATCGCCACTCCCACCCCCTCCTCAACGCCATCACCGCCATCATCACCCGTCATGAAGCCTGGCACTCCCTTATCATCAATGTCCCCGTCCCACAACTCTGCGACTGGATCCATGGTAGATCTGACATCCAAGGGTATTTTGAATGTTGTGGCCATCACCACCCCCGCCTCCACCTCCACTGGAGTGATGGATCCTTTCGCCACTGGTGCTAGTGCTAGTGTTGTTGATACGACTGCTTCTTCTGCCACTCCTTCATCAACGCCGGCGAAGCCCTCAACAGACCCAAACTTGACCAATGAAGTGGCAGCCAAAATTTCAAATGCTTGTGCTGAATTGGTGACGGCTCTCAAAGAGATGCAAGAGATTGAACATATCTCCAACCAATTTAACGATGAAATAACAGCACAAATGACCCAAAACTACGATGTTGGAAAGAGGCAAAAAATTTTTGGCATCCTTTTCGAGCGTGCGGTTCAGATGTATAACGTGGGGGTGACCTATCATGAGGATTCCATGAACAAGGCCATGGAGACTGCACACATGCTGCTCACAGACTCGACCAACTCTCTTGAAGTGCAAATGCGAGAAGTATTTGACAACATCAAAAAAGTGGTTGATGACCTCAAGAGCTACGTGCAACTCGAAGTGGATTCGTATAAGAACATCGTGCAGTTTTTCAAGTCGGGTGGCAACTCTAAATCCCTATCCACTTCGCCAAAGGTGCAAACTGCCTTTGAAACGTACAACACACTGCGTCATGATGCCCCCAAAAAGTATGACCTATATGAGCACCATCGCGTTCAATTATTTGATCTCAACTTCCTCGCTGAGTTCTCACGCCAGAAGTTTATTTTCAATAAATTGAATGAGACACTCAAGCAAGTTGCAGAATGTGCCGACGAAGTTCAGAAAATGACACTCGTCACAAAATTCACACGCTTACCTTTCCCTGTGGAGATGCCCCTGCCCACTGAAATCTCTGAAGGATTCAGTCTTCTCAATAAATTCTGTGACGTCCTGCCCGGGTTCACGCTGGTGTTTGAACCCCTTGTTAGTGCCTACAGGGTCTACTCTGATATCATTTCGTCGATTGCTTATGCTCATGGTCCTAAATCATCATTATCGCCATCACCCATCTCCTCTTTCCAAGAACTGGGAGGCCTGATGAACATAGTGGCGACACAACTCAAACAACTGCGCGACCAATCTGAAAAGGCACTTGTTGATACTGCACTCCCACACTGGGACCAGTTCGTGACTCAGGTTCGAACACTCCAACTGTCTGTTGCTTCTGCTGCTCCTGCTTGGGCCCCTTCCAGCTCATTGTCAACCAAGTTTATGGAAGTCTTGGATTTTTTGTCCGAGATAAGCTTAGATGCATATGCACGTAAAATTGTTTTATGGGCAGAGTCTAATCTTACCGCCATTGCAGGATTGGTGAATCACATGACTGACAGAGACGAGTGGAACAAGATCCTAGATACACAGTATTTGGCAAATGAACAATATGTATTAGATATGTATTCAAATCGACGGAGTTTGTCAAAGGCGGTCGAATCGTTGATAGATTTTGTGAGGGATTACGACGACGTCGATGAACCGAACACCAAAAAATTGCGCGATGCCATAAACAACTTTGAGATGTCCATGCCATATCCCGATTACAAGGACACACTCACATATCATATGCAGATGGCTGGTGTCAACGTGGGTAAGTGGAGTCCTATTACTGATGCAAGCGGAGGCAGTGGTTACACTGTTTCTGATGCCACGTCTATGGTTGCCACCCCCAATCCTCTCATTCCTTCAGCACCCACCTCTCCTATGGCTGTGTCTCCACCACCATCATCATCCCCTGTGACCAAGGTGGTCGTCACGAATGCAACCCTGGGGGCAGAGATGGACTGGAAGCTGACCCAGATGCATACTGCCATAAAAGATTTGAACTTGCATTACGATTATTTCGTGGAGGTTTGGCCCAAGTATCATCAAAGATGTGAGTTTCTCGGCCTGAATGCAGGTTATGAGGCAAAGTTTGGCAAAGGCAAATCAAACCTAAAATGGGAAGCCGGGGCTGCTCAATTGAAATTGAGCATAACGAATCTCACCGAACCAAATGTCCATATCCCATCCAAGATGACCAAGCCCTACGCAAGTGAGACAACCCTCGTGAATGAGTTTGTTGATAAATACAATGAACTCTGTGACTTGATGATTCTGTATAACTCGAACATGAATGAGTTGAACATTAAGGTCTGTGACTTGATGGATAAAGGGATAAGAAACACGGCATACGACGGAAGTCCAGATCCCGCTGCGCCTGATGTCTCCGAAGAACAAGCCGCAGTGTCTCAACTCTGTGATTTGTTGGTGACCACAGGCTCTGATATTACAACACGATGGAAAGGGCTCAAAGTGGTTGTGAGCGAGCTTGCCGTCATTTTCCAAAAGGGTAGTGGTGATGACCATTATAAAATGAGCTTCGCCGAGGATGACGATGCGTCTCTCGTCGCTTATGTACCCTATCCAGTGGATCCAATCAAATTCAAGAACGAGGCAGACAAGCTTATGAATGAAATCATAAAGGAAAAGACAAAATCATCTGATGGTGCATCCCCCACACCCACTCCGGCATCTCCACCTCCAGGGTCTTCGGAGAAGATGGACGACACGCCCATTGTGCCACCACCACCGTCATCACCACCAACTGTCATCACCCCCTTGCCTGATTCAACCCCCGTCCCCGTTCCTGCAGACACAGAAAATATACTTGACTTTGATGACTTTGATTTGGATGGTGTGGACCCGGGTGAACTTATGGCAGACGACGCATCCAATAAAATTATGGCCGGGTTTTCTGGTGATGACCCAACATCAACGCCAGAAAAGACATTGCCATTGGACAATGAGGACAGCACAACTTCCGCTGCTGTCGCTGCCGCAATCGTCCCTGCTCCTGTTCTTAGTGATGATGGGGATAATGTCAAGAAGCTTTTTACGGAGGTGTTGTCCCAACAAGAACACCTCATGCAACTGAACACCCAGTTTGTTGAGAGTCTCGTCCCTCAATTAAAAGAGGTCAATAGTTTGCGCAGTGAGCTCACCAAGAAGGTCAGCGACACCCAACAAAAGAGCATCTACGAAAGAAACACGAAACTCATGAAACAAATCAAGTCGGGCACAGAAAACTTCACGCGAGCCTCCCAGAATGATGCATCTGCTCGCCTTGGAAGTCTTAATCAGCTTCAGAAATTGGTATCGACTATGAAAAACCCCAAGTATATAAACTTGCTCGCTCACATGGCACAGGTGAAAGTTGAACTACTGTCGAAAAGCTTGTCTACTATGGCCACGCGAATCCTTGAATGTCATATCTTGAGTTCTGGGCTCTCTGAGGACCCCAAGTCCTCCAAGTTCCTGAAAGATTGTGCGGAGGAAGACAAACTGCTGAGAAGTCTCAGAGGATATTGGGAGTCTGAGGGCGATGCGATGGAAACTGGCGTGAATCATCTCATAAGTGACGTGTCTTCGGGTGTCTACGAACTGTTCTTCCAGCCAAAGACCATCACACACATTGACTTTAGACTGATGGGCGATGTCCTCACATTCCTTCTTGAACCCGCAAGTCTGAACATGGATAACATCAATAAGCAGTTTGCTCTCAACGCCAAGCGCAGTGAATGGCCATGATGAAATCAAGGGAAAAAAATCTGGATCCCCCCTCCCTCCTCTCTTTGGATCACATACATGCACAAATGCCCTTTTTTGTCAAAAAAATGATGTTGAATAATGATAATATTCTCCCACCTCCTCTTGATCTTTCTTCTTCTTCCCTTTTTCTTATATTTTCACACCACCCTCTCTCGCCCTTGCATACATTCGGGAAAAAAAAGCAACAACAAACAAAATGGGTGCACGCAACTCAAAGCGTTCTGCCATCAAAGGTCAATCATCTCGACCCCGCTTCGTCTCGTGTTTTGGCAATAAAGACGACAACAACCACGATCACGATGACGACGTCGATGACAATAGTGGTGGTGGGGGTGTCTCCATGCGCGTCAGTGAACCACCCTCTTCATCATCGTCATTACCCACGGCCAGGTTCAAGCAGAAAGGCAAACAATCCCCTCAAGTCGATAGCCGCCAGGCTGTGGTCAGGAAGGTCCAAGACTCCTTGGCCACACTCGAAGGACAAGAGACGGACATCTGTCTTGAAATTGAACAGACAGAAACCGACCTGAGAAACTTATTCAAACAGAAAAAAGCCTGCAAATCCAAAGAGTCCCAACAGGCCAGAGTGCTCACAGGTCAAATAGCACGGGCCAACAAGAAGTATGAAGATCTCAAGAAGCAGAGAGACACCAACTCAGCCCAGCAGAGCAATTTCAACGAGACGTTGAACAAGTTGACTCAGCATGATCACTTGAGTGACCACTTGGCTGTCATGAACGAAGCCAATGTAGAATTGTCCCGACTGAATCGCAAGATGAACCCAGAAGACATTACTCGCCAGGTGGATGATATGCATGACACGCTGGAGGAGGCTTCACAGATGGAGGAGGCTGTCCACTTAGCCTTCAACCCCAATGGTGCTTCTTCTTCCAATGGAATGGACGTCATGGACTCGGACGCAGAGATGGAACTTGAACAGGCCCTCGCCGATTTGGATGACCCTGCACCAGAGAATCAACAACCATCTCAGCAACAATTGTTTGAAGATGACGACGATGAGGATGATCTTGGATATGAGACAGAGGAAGTGAAGCACACCAAATTCAAAGACTTGCTCTCCAAGTTCCCCAAAGTGCCTACTGGCGTCGGTAGCGGAGGCAACCATAATCACAATGAACCACTTGCTGCACAAAAAAAACAACAACAACGTCGAATGCAATCACAACCTTTGTTGACTTCTGGTCAATCCGAATGAGAGAGAGAAAAAAATGAAAAAAATACATACACACATTGCCTCTTTAATTCCTTTTTTTATTTTTTTTCCAAAGAAAAAAACACAAGTCATTTGTTTTTGTTTTTGTTTTTGTTTTTGTTTTGTTTATTTGTCTTTGGATGGTTGAAGTTTTTTTTCACTTGAGAGCGATGGAGTTGCCGAGCTTGCAGACAATCAGGCAGGCCATGTATCGGAGAAGAGCCACGAATCCCCTGATGGACTTGATCCTCTGCTTGTTGCTGAAGCGCAGTTCAGTCTCCTTGCGTTTCCTCTCCTCTTCATCATGTCCCTCTGCCTTCTGGGTGTAGAGTCTCTGGTAGAGATCTGATTCTGTCTTGTTGATGTCTTCAGCAAAGGAGGTGAGTTGCTGCAAGGTGGGGATGGCCTCTGTAAAGTCAGTGAGGTTCTTGGCCAGATCTTTGCGAGCAGGATGTTTCTTGAGGGCCTCAATGTTGGGGTGATCACCCATGGCATAGACGGGGTCAAATAAGTACTGGAAGATCTGCTTGTGGGGAAGCACAATCTTCTTTCCCGTGCCATTCTCAAGGCTGTCCTTGTCAGGCTGGAAGATCTTCTCCCTCACAATACGGGCAGAACAGCGCCTTCTGGAATCCTTAATCCACTCGGTCTTGTTGGCCAGCTCTGCGATCACCTTGATGATCTTGTGGTAAATGTTGAAGAAGGGTTCAGCCTCAGAGATGAAGAATTTGACCTCCTCATCTTGCACTGGCTTGCTCAGAATGTCCAGAAACCTCTTGGACATCTTGGTGGCCAACAGACTGGCCAAATCCCCAACCGCCTTAGGTGGAGTCTTTTGAGCAGCGCCCGCAGTAGAAGTTGACGAAGTTGATGAATCATCTGACCTCCTGGCCTCTGGATCTTTGGGAACCACAAAGGCACCAGGTAGACCTGGAATGCCAATGGCCATGCAACCTTTGAGGATACTGTCTTCCAAGAATTTGATGGTCACATCTCCATAGCCTGAAAAGGGAATGCTGTTGGGAGTTCGGGGACGTTCCAGCATGCTGATGAGTCCGTTAGAGGAACTGGTGACCTGTCCCAGAATCAAAGCCAGCATCTGGAATTGCATCTCCATTCTGTAATACCTGGCAGCCTTTTCGTCCAAAGCTCCCGCAGCCTTGATGGCATCACCGCCACTGGAGGAGGATGCCGCATGAGGAGTGTCTGCGTCTGAGTCCTTGTCACCGTCACCGTCGTCATCTGAATCCAAAGCAGCAGCGGGTCTCTTCTTGTTGGAGGGCGCTGGTTGCTGAGACTTGTCTTTGAGTGCCAAATCCTTGATGATTTGGATGACAGGATTCCTGGAATCCATGCTGGCGGCCCCACTGTTCTTGATGAGACTCCTGGAAGGGGAGATAGATACCAAATGGAGGGACAAGGGGAACAGGGCCTTCTTGATGTAGTTGAGTAGCAAGGGGTGCAAGGGAGAGGCTGCCTGAGCCAAGGTTCCCAAGCATTCAAGATAACGATCAATGATCTTCTCACTGATGCTGGACTGGAGGTCACTCTTGTGGTCAATGCCATCCGTGAGGAGATCATTGTAGGCCTTGATCTCTTCCTTGGTCATGGGAATGACGGCTCGGAGGGGTGAGGAACTGGCCACCTGCTCACTCAATAGTGTGGCCTGAAGCTTGAGCAACTCGGGTGAGCAATAAAGCACAGGGAGGGAGGACAGGATGCTTTTGGTCAAACCCAATCCAACTTGAGCTTCTGACAGTCGGCTGGTGGCCATGGGAAACTCGACGCTCATGATGGTGTTGGTGGCCATGTCCCAGGCCTTTTGCATCAAGAGAACCAGGATGAAACGGGGTACCTCCACAGTGGTCTTAGACATTGTCTCTTGGAAGGCCTCCACTTGTTCGGGTGTCCAGAGAACGGATTCAGGGACTGTGCCAATGGTATTCTGCTCTTGCCAGACCCTCTTCAGTGTGTCTGTGTGAATACCAGATGTCTGGTCAACCAGTCGTGAGTGCATGTTCTGCTTCATCTTGCCCGTGGAGGCAGAGTTCCAGAGATCCGTAAAATCACGATACACACTGGGTCCAGTCACCTGACCAGGACGTAAGGTGTAAATATCATCTGGATTGTTGCGACCACTGTTTGTGTTGCGACGACGACGGCGACGAGACGGCTGTTGCTGTTGCTGTTGATCGTCTTGAGGATCTAGGCTGTTGCCATCATCATCGTCGTCCATATGGTTGTCGTTAGCATCATCGTCGTCCATATGGTTGTCGTTAGCATCATCGTCGTCACTTGCGTGAGCAGACCCCATTTCGACATCTCCATCCTCGTTGTCGTCGTGACCCTCCTCACCATCATCAGTTGCATTATCCCCTTCATTTCCACTGTCAGAATGGACCTCCACCTCTTCTTCCACCACAACAGGCGCCACCGCCACCGCCACCTTCGTCTTCTTTGTTGAGACTGGAGCTGGAGCTGGAGGAGTGGGGGCAGGAGCAGAGGTAGTCTGAGACTTCCCCCTTGCCTTCTTATTGTTGTCCGCAGTAGCAGTGGCAGCAATAACCACATCATCTGGAACAACAGTGGTGGGAGTGGCTGCTGTCTTGATTTTGGTCTTTGTGGTGACAGGTGGCTCAGTCTTTTTGGGCAGGGTAGTGGAGACAGTGGTGATGTCACCATCCTCTTCCTCATCTGATGGAGGAGCAGGAACTGTCTTGGCTTTCTTGGCTGGTGGTGGAGCGACAATGGCGGCAGTAGTGGTGGTAGTAGACGACGACTTGGGTTTGGACTTGACAATCGGTTTCACTTCTTCCTCTTTTTCTTCTTCCTCTTTTTCTTCGTCAGAGAGAGCGTCTGCCTTTTTGTTGTTGTGCTCGACAACAACCAGAGTGGAAGCAACAGGTTTCTCTGTGGTAATGGTGGTTGCAGGAAGAGGAGCTCTCTTCTTGATGGTGGGGATGATGGTGACAGGTGGCTGAACTCCCTCTTCTTCCACTGATTCAGCAACAGCCACTGGGACATCAGCAACAGGCGGAGTTGCGACAACCACTTTAGTGGCACGTTTCTCTTTGACCGCTGGCTCTTTGTCAGTGACGGCAGCAGCAGTAGCAGCAGGGGCCTTGCCACCACTGAGTTTCTGAAGTCCAGTAGCTTTGAGTGTGACTGCCATGGCAGCAGTAGTAGTAGTAGTAGTAGGAGGAACAAAAGCAGCGGTAGGAATGACTGGTTTTTGAGATTTTGTGGTGGTGGTCACCGCAGGGGAGGCAGGTGCAGGTGCCACGGGCATAGTCATATCATCATCAGTGTCATCCAGGATGTTTGTTTTCACTTTCACTGCCTCGGTCTTTTTTGCTTTCACAGTAGCGGGTGCAACAGCAACAGATTCATCTGCCTTCTTGTCTTCGTCTTCGTCTTTGTCTTCCTTATCTTCTGCATCTTCAGGCTCCAAAGATTTGGATTTCTTGACGGCAACGACGGCTGTTGGGAGTGTTGCTGCCGCAGGTCCTGCCACCTTGGAGGCAGGAATGGCCACTTGACTGATCTTGATGGTGGAGGGTACAGTAGTAGAAGCTTTGACTAGTTTCTTGACGTTGGCGAGTGTGGTCTCAGTGGCGGGTGTGGCAACAACAGTCATCGGTTCAGGGTGGGTCAAGGTTGTGGGGGATGCAGAGACTTTGCGTGGGGCAGGAAACTCAATGTCACTGGCTGGAACCAATATGGGCGCAACAGGTGCTACAACCGCAGCAGGAGTGGTGGTGGCGGTGGTGGTGGCCACTGGTTTGACAGTTGTGGTGGTGTTGGGTTTCAAAGAGAGTGACTTCTTCTCGGCCACAGCAGGGACGACGGACAATTTGGGCTTCAGAGATTGTGACACAGGAACTGGAGTAGGTTCCTTAGAGGTGACAGTCTCCGTTGTGGCAACAACAACATGATTGCCATCCTCATGCTTCACCTCTTTGGCTTGTTCATTTGACTCCATTCCCTCCATCGATATGACGCCGGTGGGTTGTAGTTGTTCACTTTCGGGAATAGGGGGAGGAGGAGCAACAGCAGTCACAACAGGAACTGGGGTTGGGGCTGTGACAATGGTAACAGGTGCGGTCGCAGCAGCAGCAACCTTGATCTTGACCACTTTGGGAGGGACAACAACTGCTTTTTCTGCCACAGGTGTGACGACAGGAGCCACAGCAGAAGCAACACTCTCCTTGACAATGACCGTCTTGAGGATTCCAGCGACACCGCCACCAGCAGATGTCTTGGACTTGGCTGGCAGTACAGCAGCAGGAGGAAGAGGAGTCACGATGACGGTCTCCTTGGCCACAGTGATCTCTTGTTTAACTTCTTCCTCACTCTCTTCAGTGGGTTGAGGATGTTGATGACCATTGGACGATGGTGGTGCATGAACGTCAGATTGGGGAAGTTCATCTGTCTCGTCATAATCCTGCTCCAGATCCTCCTTATCGTTATCTTCGGTTTCCTCCCCTTCCTCCTCGCCAGTCTCATCCCCATCCGTAGTGGCAGCGGGGATGGGTGGAGCTGGGATCTTCTTCACCTGAGGCGGGGGTGGTTGTGGTTGCTGAACAGTGTCCGAAGATAACTGACTCTTCATTGCGGCCGCTTTCTTGGCTGCAATCATCTCAGTGAGAGAGACAGGTTTGGATGCAGACATACTATCAAAGCAAAGCAAAAAAAGCCAAGAGACTCAAGAAACAGGGAAAAAAATAAAAGTGTATTGAGGAGGGAGAGAGAGGGAAGGAAGGAAGGAAGGAAGGACGAATGAACAAACAAACCAAACTTTTTTTTTGTGGAAAGAAAAACACACACAACCCAATCACCTTATATTATTTATTTGTGTGTGTGTGTGTGACACACACGTTGGATGGACAAACGAAACAAAAAAAATCAAAATGACCATGACATGAGGATCAGAGATGGTTGAATGAGTCCAGGCAGACGGATCCCGACTCCAATGATTGTGTGACTCAGATTCGTTTGCTCCTCTAGACCCTGTTGCAAAACATGTTTGAGTTTTGTCATGACCTCTTCATTTTCAGGATCAAGTTTAGCCAGATGATTTCTGCCATGAGGTGGACCCTTGATGACCCCAGCCGGAGAGGTAGAACTCAGACAAAATTCAAGAGTCAAGGTGGCAGGACCTGTCAGGGTCAGAGGTTGAAATGGATATTGTAAACCAGACATCTTTTTGCAGAGTGCCCTCTCCCGTTCAGACAAGGCGGGCTGGAAAGGATCCAAGATGGAATTCATAATATCTTGCATGTTGCATCCTCTCCACTTTTTGGTGTTGTTGGTGTTGGAGGTTTGTTCCAGCAAGGGCACGTACTCTATCCCATCCATGTCAAAAACTTTGAGGACATGAATGTTGTCATTGTAATTGAGTCCCTTGATCAGTGGTTTGGCCGCCCTCCCATCGGACCAGGCCTCACCCACCAACTTGTCCAACCACTGAGTTTCTCTCTCCACCACTTTGGCCCTGGAAGCCAGTGGGGTGAAAAGTGGATGGATACTATCAATCATGACTCCCTCCAACGAGACACCCGAATCAATGCCATTGGTGGGGGTGGCGAATCTGGATGATGACGATGGTGACGCCCTTGCACCTTTGGACATCGTACTGGCACTGGGTAAAAGCATGGTGCTGGCATGGGCATAATGTGAACCAAAGAAGCCACCCCCTCTCCAGTGATCGACCAACACCAAGTGAGGTGAGACGTTCTTCATGGCCAACGATAGATTAAAGCACAGCATGTTCAGATCTTGAGGGGACACGCTGCGATAGGACCCAGTTTTAGAGAGAGAAGTAAAGGGTCGGATGGTGACACCCTGATCCGTGGATGCCTGGGATAGCCACAGGAGTTGTGGATCCAACCGCAGCAGACTCTCGTTAGACCCCTTGGCACCCGTTGCACCCGAACGCACAAAATCTGCAAACCTCTTGAGGCTCATGGAGATGGAGAGGTTGATACCACTGTCATCCTCACAATCGTTGATTTGAGTTTCAAGAGGGTAAGAAGGTGCTTCCACTCTGACTTTGCCACTTCCATCAAAGTTAGACCTCATGTCATTCATGTAAGGAGTGAAGGTGGACACCAGAGACCCTCCCGTTTGAAGCAATTCTTTGACCCCCCTTCCCCTGGACTCGTTGAACATCAGAGTAGAGGGTGAAGATTCGTCCCCACTGTTGTTGTTCCTGTTCACTGCAAATCCAAGTCGCACTTGTGGATTATTGTTGTTGCTGTTGTCACCATCAGTGACCAAGGAGATGTCTGCAAATCCTGTGGTGAGCAAGTAACCAATCCCATAGAGGACAATCAAAGTGTCCCTGTCTACTGGTTGGTCAGCGAAACGAGTCACGAACCCTGGACCAAAGGGGAGCATGACCCCTACTTTCGATCCTCCATAACAGACAAAGGGGAGCTTGATATCATCAGTGGCAGGATCCTCCGCCTCGTACCCAAGTTGCTTCAATCTTGAATTTTGTGAAGACCATCTAGCCTCCAGTTGTGGTAAAGTGTAAGGGGACGCCACGATGGTGCTTGAACTCACAGAAGGATAATGTCCAGCCTTGATCCATACGGCAGGGTCCAACCCTGTGACCGTCACCTCCACCTCTACATAAGGTCTCAACACTTCAGGTTGAGCTGCATAAATTTCAACAATGGATCCGAGGGGCAGCTTGATCTTGTATGGACCCTTCTTGTTGATCGAGTGGGTGGTGGTGAGGGTCCTGACTCCTCCCGTCACCCCGTCATCCTCAAAGGTCTGATAGAAGGCAATGGACATGGCGGGGGGACCCAATTTTTCTGCCTGTCGTGCTGGGAACTCAACCATGAAGGGTTGATCATAGAGTTCACGAACATTGCCTGCCTGACCAGGAGTGCGAAATTGTGAAGACTTGTCTCTGGTTTGAGGATCTTCCAGATCTCGAATGGCCACCGCATCACCCATGCTGGTGAAAACTCGGACCTCTCTCAATGAGTGGGCATCCAATCCAGTGGACAAGAGAAGTTTCACAGTCAAGGTCGCCTTGGGTTGATTTGAAAACAGTTCAGATAAGTTCCCCACACCCTGTTGTTGTTGTTGTTGCTTCATTGAATCATCATCATCACTATCATGTCCAACATAAGTGGATCCACTGCTACCACCGTTCTTGCAGGCAACTAGATGAACCAGGCTCATGTTTTTTTTTCGAAAAAAAATCTTGTGCGTGTGTGTTCTCTCTCTTTGACAAACAAAAAAGAAGAAAAAAGGGATGAAAGGTTTTTTTAAAAAAAAGCACAACAACTTGGACATGCCTTCACCACTTCGCATGCACTCAAAAAAATGGCAATGAAGTCAAGGGGTGGGGTTTTTTTAAAAAACAAATTTTTCATTTTTCATTTTTCATTTTTTCAAACCTAACACCCTCCTTTCTCTGCTGCAGGAACCAAAAAAAAAGAAGAAGGAAAGGGAAAAAAAGAAATGAAGCCCAACGAGAGTGAGAAGAAGCGTCGCGACAAGGGTTCCATTACTCGATTCATTGTTTGTCTGATCGTGGGAGTCTGTGCCCTTTCCTTGGCTGATTTTTACCAAGTCTGGCCTTCTCATTTGGACATCGCCACCTCCAAGGTCATGGTGGATTTGTGTTCTTCCACCTGTGACAACAACCTGGAGCAAAATCAACGTCAAATGATTGTGGATCTGAAGATCCAGCGTGAAAATCTCAAGAGGAAACAAGAATTGTTGGAACAGAACATCAAACTCTTTGAGCAAAAAGTGGCCAAGTTGGTTGAGATGGGATGCCAGGACAAGGCTGTGCTAGCAGCCACTGCCTCCAAAAAACATACCTCTGATGTGATTACAGTCATGAGGACCACCTTGAGGTTGGCAGAGATCCATGGACTAACCAGAGATGAGGCCATCATCCGCATGGTGGAACATATGAAGGGTGGCTCTCTTCCCATCTATGAAAAAGTCACTGAGGAGGAACTCAAGGATAAGGAACTATGGGATGAATTATCGACCTCGTTCAACCTCGTTGACAACAACACTCGCCCCAAATTGTAATTTGCAACAATGACAAAAAAAGTAGTAGCAGTAGAGAGTGGTGATGTGGATGTCCATTTTTTTCTTTCTTTCTTTTCTTTGTGTTCATGTGGTCTCCGCCTTCATCGATATCGCCTTGGATTTGGTACTTCCCTTAGAAGGGGGTTCAGGGTCGGGCGGATAGAGTGATTTGAACATGCTCATCTTGAGGTTCTTGGTGAACGGGCTCTCTTGGACCCAGGCGTAAAGTTGGGCGAACAGCTCGTTGAAGGTTCGGGTGGGTGAATCATCCAGGGCGAGAGAGCGACACACACGTCGAATGATCTCTAACTGATAGTCAGGTGGCACTTCGGGGACCAGCACGGGAAGGAGACCATGTGGAGTCACGGTTCGTGTGTCCGTGATGGAATGGTAAAACAGGTTGGTCTCCCATCTCTTGACCACATGGTAAGGATCCTTGTGACTGTTCAGTTGTTGAAGGAGTCGGATCCTGTAGGCCTCAATGAGATCTTCTTCCTTGCCAATGATCCAGTAAGGTCTGCCAGGAACTTCACGACCACCGGGCAGTCGGTAGCACCAATTGGCACAGGCAATGATATTATGACGTTTGCTCTCATTCTGAGGACCCGGTGGCACAGAGGTGTAGAGCTGGTAGTCCGTGTCACTGATGAAGATTTGGTAGTCTTCCACACTGGGGGTCAGGTTCTTCTCCAAAGGTGTCGACCTCCTTGTGGCCACAATGACCCTAAAGAACTTATCTTTGTCCTTGTCACCGTTGTCAGTCATCTTTGTGTATGCCAAAGACGGAAAGAAGAAAACAAAAGAAAAAAAGGAAGGAGTGGCAAACAAAAATATATACATTAACATACTTTATTTTTTTTCCGAAAAAAAAGGAAAGACATTTTTTTTAGGAATTGCTGATGAGGGCATTGATCCCTTGGATCTGGTCAATGTTGTTGGACATGATCCCCCCTAGGTAGAAAGTCAGGGCGATGGTGATGTTCAGGAATACGATGAGTACTACGTTCACCGTCTCAAAGATCATGGGATTGATGACCACAAAAAAGGTGATGACCGAGGCGGCGATGTGCAAGAAGGCAAAGATGAATCCCACAATCAGCATACCCCAGAAGAAGCTGGGTACGGCCGCCCATCCTGAGGTTCGGATCAAGGAGTTGACAAGTACACAGGCAATGATCCATGGTATCAGAAAGAGGATGGCCCCCAGGATTCCAAACAAGGGAATGACAAAGTCACTGATGCTCTTGGTGTTCACCACAATCTGGGTGATGGTCTGCATCACGGCCACGATCACGGATCCCACAAAGACCACAAACACAGCAGGTACCAGGGCCTCCACATGAACCAAACCCAGGGTGGCCATCGTAAGCACGGCACAGAGGGAGAAGGCAATACCAATAGGTACGTTGGTTTGGTAATGAATGTTGAGCTCCGCAAGCTGGTAAGAGAGCACATTGAAGAACAGACCACTATCACTCGTGCGACCCGTGATGACCTTCTGGTCACCATTATCATTAGAAGAAGTGATGTAACTGCGTGTCAGATCCTTGAAGGTCCTGTAGTAAGAATGACACGAGAGACCGTTGATGAGCATCATGAGCATAGAGATTCCTGCCATGCAAACCATCACCGTGCCTCCTGAAAAGACCCCAATGGGGATGGAGACAGGGAATACGTACGTCTCGAATAAAGTGAGTCTCATGGTCAGTGAGATGAACGAGGTCATGTTGATGGAGGTGGGGGAGTAAGCCAGGGTGAGTCCCAGAAAGACCAAAGACAGACACAGCATGACCATACAACCCATGAGATAAACCATGCTCATACTTTCTGCCATGTTGGCTGAACTGTTGATCGTTTCCATCAGTTCATTTTTGGAGGACGAGGAGGAAGAAGACGAGTCAGTGGTGGCGGTGATGTGAAAACTCACTGGGTGTGTTTCTGTGGCCAGGGACTCAAAGTCCACCGGGCTCACCTCATCCCAGGTGGTATTGGAAACCAACTTCTTGCGACGCTGTCTCATGGATTGATCACCCATCGAGTTGATGAACTGGGTGAATACACCCTGTTGCGATGTGACGATGGTGGTAGTGGCGGACATTTTTTTCTGTCTCACACGCGAACAAATTGAAGAAAATAATGAATAAAATAAAAGAAGTTGAAAAAATAGAGACCACACAATAAGAATAGGTACACGAACAGGAAATTCTCCATGCACATATTTTTTTTTCGAAAACAAAGATAAAGGGAGGGGTGCACAGGAGAGAGGGAGGAAAAAGGGAAGGAGATGATGATGAAGATGAAGATGAAGATGAAGATGAAGATGAAAGGTTTGGACTCTGTTGATGTTTTCAAAGAGAAGAAAAAAAATAATGAATAATAAAACAAGGTACAAAAAAATCGTGCATTGAGGATGTTTGTGGGGGTGCGTGTGGTGGTTGGATTATGGTCTGGTTTCGATTCCAAACCCAATTCAACATGATGTATCTTCACAATTTTCAACAACATTTCCGCATTGGCTGCAGCGAGGTTCGCTCTCTTCGATGAGTGCGAAACAATCCGAACAGCATAAAGAAACATGGCAACATGAGGTCACCAAGTTGGCAGGTTGGGGGTCACCGTCACAGAAAGTACACATCCGAGGGCCAGCCTCCTTTGGGTCTGTCAATGGTGATAATGCAACATCCGAGGATGGACTGGTTGGACTGTGGTAATGATTTTGGCTTCCCTGGCTGTCATCTCTATTCTCATTCTCATTCTCATCGCCATGATGATGACCAGTATTAGGTCTAGATGCGACGGGTGGTTGTGGTAGAGGATCATGGTTCAGTCGTGGATGAGTGGATTTCTTGCCCTTTCTTTTTTGTCTGTGGTCATGATTATCATCATCACTCTCGGATCCAGAGGGTGGGGGCGATGATGAACCTTGATCGTGGTTCTGCTTCTCTTTCTGTTTCTGTTTCCTTCTCGTTCCTCGTTCAAGTCTCTCTCTGTCATCATCATCGTCGTCGCCACCACCAGATTGAAGGAGGGCAAAACTCCGCTTCCTCTTGGCCACAAACTTCTCCACGTCCTTCATCAGTGGCAATTTGAAGCTTTCGTCGTTGACGGGTGTCTTGAGGTTCACCATATCATTCACGGTAGCATGGTGAGTCGGCAACTTGAACCACATCTTGGTGCCAGCAAACGTATACACCGGACCTTTGCCCTTGGAGAGGATGGATTCACAATCACTCGTCGCCAACCTGTCAGCAAAGTAAGCCGTGGAGGTCCTGGTCCTCTCTTGGTTCATGGATAAAGAGGAGGAGGCGGGCCGGGCAAAAAAAAAGAAGGTAAGAAGGAGGAACAACAAAAAAGGGTTCACACAGCTTTGTTTTTTTTGATGTTTTTTATTATTATTTTTTTTCTTCGGACAAGAGGGAGAGATGAGGATTTGAATAAAGGAGTGAGTGGAAACAAGCGAAAAAAAAGAAGGAAAAAAAAGAAAGAAAATAACCATGAAAATTTAATGAAAAAAAAACGGGAAAAAAAATTGGGTGTATGTGTGTCAAGGAGGTAAGGCAGGAGGTAGAAGGATCACACTGTCGGTCGCTCACTGTTTTTTTGTATTTTTCCTGTCCTTTAAGCAGTCTTGTCCAAACTACTGTTGTTTTTGAGCTTGTGGTCCTTCATGTAGAGATCGAAGAACTTGAAGCCAGCAATGAACAGATCAATTCCACCGGCGCCATAGGCCACGAGGGCCAGGTTTTCGCGGAAGCCAAAGTGAACCACTCCGAGGAGGATGTTGAAAATTCCATACCAGAAGACCTGGATTGGGTCGTCAAACTTAAAGGCCCACGCAATGGGGACGAGACAGTAGACGACTCCAATGATGATCATGCCATAGATGTTCTGACCATCCGTGATCAAGAGATCCTGATTTCCTGCGTGCTGGCCCCAGGCAAAGATGGCCCAGAAGCACAACATCACTGACATGACAAAGTAGAAGGTCTGGATGTTGTCAATGAAAAAGAATTTGCCCCAGTCCACACCCTTCGTTTTGACAGCCTCCTTCCTGTCACTCACGATGCAGTAATAAGCCCAGACGAGCACGAGACTGGAGAAGGCGTACAGACCAACAGGAGGCTCAGGCCAGCCAAGATAGAAGAAGATGCTAGACATAAAGTAGCAGAAGAAAAAGACACTGGAGCTGAACCAACCATTCCTCACTCCCATCCAGTCGGCATGGTTCAGGGCGTAGTCTCCAACCCAGGCGATGGACACGAAGACGCACAGTTCAAGGTAGCCAAAGAACAGGGTCAAGAATCCTTGGATGTTGGGGGCAGAGGCGGAAAGAGCCAGAGCGTTGGTGTAGTTCTTCTCCAAGATGAGGTTGGCATTGGTGTTGGTCCCATTGACCCCAAGGGCAGTGTTGTAGAAGGTGGTGAATCCTGAAAAGTTCACAATGGTTGCGATCACCAGGGTGACGGCCAGAGCGGTCGTCGTAAGCTTCTTGTTGGACTTGCTGTCATCGATCCTCTGGATGGCCTTTGCAGTGTCCCAAAATGCTTCACTTTCACTCATGATGATGGTGTGGATGAAAAATCTTCACGATGTTTGTGTTGTTTTTTTCCTGCTTTCAAAAAAAAGATGGTAGAGAGTCAGAAAAAAAGACCAAAGAGACAATTAGAATGAACAGAAAAAAAGAAAGAGAAGAAGAAAGAAAGAAAGAAAGAAAAAAAGTTACTGAAAGGTCGCAGGATGGGGGGGGTGGTGAATGAGTTGGCGCGTGTGGTGGATTTTCTGATCATTGCGAAAAAAAATCCAGCCTATCCAAAAAGCAAGACGTCGATGGGGGTGGATGGGGAGTTTGCAAAAACTGCTGTTGATTGATGGATCGAGCCTGGATGGGATAGATAGAAATTTGAAAAAAAATTGTAAGTTAGTCTTCCATTCATGGTGTATTTTTTTGAAGAAAGAAGAGGGGGTTGGACGACTTACATTTTTTGAGAGAGAAAGGGTAGAGTAGCCTCTTTGGAAAAAAAATAATATACAACACTTTTTTTTAAGATAGCAATCATAACATGAAAAAAAGGGTGATCAATGATCCAAAGGTGGTCGACTGGACATTTCACGCATGATGTAATTCCAGTCAGGTCCATATTGCGGTAGGTTAAGGATGGGATGATTATCAGTGGGCCTCCAGCAACACCGGAGTGCGTACCCTTTGTTGATTTCTCCAATGAGGAAGTCAGAGTGGATTCCATGAAGGCCGCCGCAGGCAATATCATCCGTCCCCTCCATCTTGCCACCCACTGTGGTGGTTCCTGTCTTGGGATCCTTAATATACTGCAGAGCCTGAAACTCCACCCTGGTCTTCAAGAGTAGGTAGTCATCCCTGTTGGTGGGAGTGATCTGGTTGCGAATCTGAAAGTTGGTCACATTGCTCAGCAGGAAAGGTTCGGGGGCCATCTTGAGCCCGCCTCTCATGTAGGTATCCAATGACCCAGCCATATAGTTCTTGTTACCATTTCCCATGGGGATCCCAAATCCACCATTGGCCGCGTTCTCCTTGTCACATACAAAGTATACACCCCTGAATCGAGCTAAGTAGAGGAAGACTGCTTGTGCCCAACCTGTTGGCTGAGCCTCCATCTCAATGAGAATGGGTGTATGCGGAAACTTTTGGGTCAGACCTTCGATGAACGAGTGTACTGTTTGGGCCACCTGCAGTGACAGACTTCCAATGGTAAAGCATCCAATGCCACAAATCTACAATGTTTGTGGTAAAAAAGAAAAAAAGGACTTGGTCAAAAACATTTTTTTTCCTTTCATAATTTTTTTAAAACTATTTCCCCACGCCCCCTTCTCTCTCTTTTTTTGTTTGAAAAATTTTTTTGGGAGGTCAAAAAAAAGATGTGGCGTGAATTGAAAGAGGTGTTGTTGACACCCCTTCAGCGAACACCCTCTGGTTATCAAATGACCACCACAACCACGGCTGCCACCGTCACCTCAGCCCCTGGTAATGTGACCCAAGATATTATGACTTCATGTAATGGCGGCGGTGGCGGGGAATGTTGGTTCTCTCTCTTGTACTTCAGACCCTCTGTCATGGCCCCCATCTTCAAGAGCTGCGTGCCCATGTTGGAGGCCTATAGAGAGTTCCCCATGTCCGGTTATGTGGAACTGACCGCCTCCAACTTGAGTGATATGACAGACAACATGGATCCCTTGCTGGTTCAAGTGATGCTCATCTTCCTATTTGCCAACATTCCGCCCGTCCGAGCCCTCTTCCAACCTCACTGTGGAGACATGGCCTGGCTGTTGGCTAAAGGTCATTTGGCTGCCTGCTGTTCTGACTTGTCATTGCACTTTTCACCTCTGACCGTGACCAGAGACATCTTACAACTGTGGGTGGACCACTGTCTCCAAGGGCTGGCCTTGGGCAACTTTACCGGTTTGATTATGAGCTATGACCCGGATGCAGTATCCAAAGCCTTTAGGGCTGAGTCGGGATCCACTGGCCTCAATGAAACAGTGGTGCATGATACCCATTTGACAGAACTGTCCACCTTGTCCAAGAAGCGGAAGCGGCATTGTCAGTATGTGGATGAGGAAGGGGACATTGTCGAGGAGGAGATGGATGCCAATGAGGATGATCTGACCCGCATCAAAAATCATTGTCACAGAACATGGAGACAGCAGGGTGAATATTTTAATGCATTGAATGTACCCTCTGACTCTATCATCGCCCAGGCAGAGAGGTTGATGTCTGAACTCAAAGATCACACCTCTGTCATCCGAACAGCGGCCAGGTCCGTTACGCTGGCCATCTCACCCATTTTTCCATCACAAGGCTTTGTCCCCAGTGTGCATGATGTTCAAGTATGGCACAATGCCTTAAACAGACCTGACAGAATGGGCAAGTTGCATCCCTTGGATCCTTCCAGAACATGGGTACCTGGGGACAGTTTGGAATCCATTGTCAAGTATGCTCATGATCATCAAACCAGGCTGATGTTTGCCAAGGCAGCTGCCAAGAAAGCACAAGTGGCCGCTTCCACTTCCGCTTCATCATCCAACCAACCCAATCCTAGTAATGGTGATGGTGATGATGATATGACCATGACCATCACTGCCTTAACCACAGGAGACACAGTCACACAGAATGTGACAACAGGTGATGGTTACGACGATGAAGACGAGGACGAATATGAGGGCGATGAAGACGAGTATAGACAATACATGGATGATATGGATATGGATATGAATGACCACGAGGATGGAAGTGACGGGGACGGTGAGTGATGGAGTTTGTGTGTATATAAAAAAATGGAAAGAAAAAAAAAAGAAAATGGAAAAAAAAGAAAAAAAAGAAAGAAAAAGAAAAGGGATGGAATCCCCACCCCCTCCTCTTTTTCGTACCTCTACTCTGCCATCCTCGAGTCTCCCAAACGCCATGATGCCCAATTTGTCCCTGACGGCACTCCCACCGTTACTGTCAATTCCCACATTGATGCGAGTATAACCTTGCTGGGGCAACTTATGATTGGGGGAGAAACAGCGAGTGATCAGATCCCTGTTGACAATCACATAGTTCTTGGAGGTACTGGTCACGTTCAGACCCTCGCGCATGAAGGTTTCTGGATCACCTCCCAAGGATAAGATGATCTCTTTAATGATCTTGGCCTTCTGTGTCTGGGAGTTCCAGGTCCCCTCTGCGTACTTGACATGCCAGCAATGGGCCTCCATCTCCTCTGTCTTGAGCCTGTCTTGGCAGACAGTGCACACTCCCATCAACATCTGACCCTTCATGCCAGGCTCTAGACTGTTGTTGTAAGACTCGGCCACTCGTTCGACTCCACCCATGGCATTGTCTTTACGCGTGGAGAAGAGTCCCAAGGTGGTCTCCTCATTGATGGTCATACCCATGACCACATTCTTGACCGTGGTGGGATTGGCTTCTGGGTACTCATCCAAGCTGACATGGGAGGCCATCTTACCACGCTCATTTTCTGTCAGGGAGGCAGCGATGGCGGTGGAATCACCCATGGGGTGTTTCATTCGGATGCTGTTGGATGTGAACTCCAGACGTGACCCTAAATTGCGATTCTTCAAGATGGCCTGAGTATAAATGATGACAATCTTGGCCTGATCATACGTTCCAGCATAATGCCTGCAGTGCGTATTGGGTTGGGCCCTGTGCAGTAAAGTGGCCTGACATTGACTCATCTGCAAGGATTTACCAGCTCTCCTACCCGCGTTCAGCAACGTGAACTGAGTTCGGGTCTCGGGTCTCAGCACTCTTCTGATGTAAGGGGCCTCTGACTTACAGGACGCGCCAATGAAGTGAAACATGCACTGGCACAAGAAGGTATTGTAACCTTCCACCTGAAAGAAGACAGGCAAGGCATTCTTAACACCAGGGACGTGAGGTCGGACGAAATCAGATCTCGCCAACATGAGATTCCTGATTCCATTCTTGAGTTCAGTGGAGGGTGTTTGCAGAGAGGAGGACAATCTCTTGGGTCTCAGCGCGGCAGAGTAGAACCTGTCCCAATCTCTCACTCGTGGTATTGTTGTAGTAGTGGTCGCAGTAGGTTGGGCATTCATAATAACAATATTGGGTTAGCGCACAATGGGCCAACGACAATCTCTTTTTTCTCTCGCGCTTCCAAAAGCTGCAAAGGAACAACAACAAAAAGAGAGAGAAAGAAAGAGAGAGAGAACTCAACAAAGGATGAGTCTTCTCTCTCCCCCATCAACTCCCCACTTTTCTTCCTCTCCCTTCAAAAAAATGCATCGTTCTCTCGCCTGGGCCCCTTTTTTGTCATCATTCTACACCATTTCTCACTTGAGAGATTTAAAAAAAAGAGATCTCTTTTTTTTGTTGTCACTGCATTCACTTCACCTGCTCAAACTCCATCTCTTGTGTGTGTTCATATTGTTGGATTTGTACACACCTTTTTTTGTCCGTATTCTTTTTTTTCTCCTCTTTCTTTTTTTTGAAAAAAACCCATCCCACCACACCGTTATCTCAAAGATGATGGCAGCACCCCGCCTCGATCTGGGAGTCCCCAGAAACATGAGTGAATTGTCCCCACTCATTCAGAGTCCACTCAACCCGGTTTACAAACCCACCGGGGTGTTTGTGGCTCCCAACAACAAGGCCGAGCCACCCCTGAGAATGAGCCACAAGGGGACCAATCTCTTGCCATCCAAAAACTTCATTGTGTTTGCGGACTGGGGTCCCAAGAAGATGAACAACGAGCAGAACTCCACCCCCATTGCCATGCTCAGGTGGTGCCAGGTGAACGAGATCCTCAAGAATGTTCACGAAAAGGTCATGAAGAATGGGAGGGCGGGTTACAAGGCCATCTACAAGCCGGGCAAAGAACGCGAGTACGAACTCGACTACAAGAGCGAGGCTGTCTTGGCCATCCTGGACGAGAAGGATCCCTTGGATGATTTGGATGATGACATGCAACTCTGTCACCCCGCAGGGATCTTGAGACGCTTTCCCTTCCAGGGAATTGTTCCAGGTTACGCCAATGGACACAAGTTCATTGATGTGAGCGCGGCAGGGCCTGTCTCTGTTATGAACTACTGGCCCAAGGTTAGCATCCAGAGGCGTCACATCCTTGGGCTCAAACTCGAGAGGGAAACCAAAGATTCGCCTTATCAGTATGTGCCAGCCGTGTTTGATGATTATGACATTACCAAACTTCAGACAGTGGGCTCGAGCATCGACTACAGTGTGGACATTGCAGGATTGAAAAAAGTGACCTGGAATCACGCCATTGGACGTGTCTATGACTTCTGCTACAATGTGAACAGTGTCCACACCTTGACCCCACTTCACACCCTGGATGCCGCAGGAACCACCCGAATTTCAGAGGGCAAGGAGGACATGGCCAAAACCCAACTCAGGATTCACATCGAAGCCTCCACCTTTTGAACTCTCTCTCTCACATGCCACCTTTTGTTGCTTTTTCTTCTTCTTTTTTTTGAAAAAAAGAATGTGTTCCTTTCGTTCGTTTTTCTCCTTTGCTTCCATTTTTTTGTTCGTTTCTCTCTCTCTTTCTCTTTCTTCCCCCATCCCTTATTCATTTTTTTATCCATTCATTCATTCAACGATGCGTGCAAGCGTGCATGTGCATCATCCTCACCTGCACACCCCCATTGATTTCTCACACTTTAGATTTTTTGGGTGGGATGAGTGATCCCTTTTTTTGTCCAATCACAAACTCTCGTGGCCTTTGACACACACTCTCTCTATCTCTTTGTGAAAAAAAAGCAGATCCTCTTTTTTCACGTTATTCTTCTTCTTTCTTTCTTTTGTGCAATCACCTCTCTCTTGATCCATTCTCTGCTTTTTTTTGAAAAAAAAGTTTTTTTTGTTAAACCCCAGTCCAAATCCCCTCCGTCCCTTCTCTCTCGCACTATACTACTTTTTTCGTTTCTCCCCCCCCAAAAAAAAGTCATGTACAACGCAGCGGCTAATGGAGTCAAGCAGAGCGCAGCGTCTGCCAAGGCGCAACAACTGGCCTCCAGTATTATGAATGCTCCTGATGTGGCCAACAGGTTTCCCCAGTCAGGCAACACCATTCAGAACGAAGATTTTGCTGTTGGCAAGATCATTCCCATGTCAGGCATTCCCACCTGGCACAACAGTGATGGCACCATCTTCAATGATCTCCTGGGCAACAGTGAGCTCTATCCCACCTTCGCAGGACCTTTTCTGAGCGAGAAGAGGGACCCAAACAGAGGCACCAAGGGGTCTGTGGCTCGCAAGGGTAAGTACAGTGTCTACAACAGTGGAGCGCATGTGATTCCTCAGGGTCACCGTGTCATGACCACAGCCCACCAGGGTATCAACAAGAATCAGAAATTGTTCAATGGGAGGATCAAAAATTACCAGGGTGCCATGATGCCCCTGGTGTTCAGCACGGCCACAGAGGAGTCAACCTATGACATCCTTGCCGCCCTCATTGCCAAAGATGCTCTTCCCACACCCGCACCTTCGAATGCTATGGGATGCAGGAATCTTTTGGCTGGGAATTCACTCAGGGATCCCATCAAGCGTGTGAGGGTGAGCAGACAAATGGTCCGGCTTGCCATTGCTCCTGTTACCGGTGGGGCCACGTCTGAAGTCCAACTGGCTGAGTACTTCAAGATCCAGGAACTCGAGACCATTCGTGCCTACCGCACCGTCTTCAAGTGCATTGGAATGGCTGCAGAGACCATCAAGCCTGGACACCGTGGTGCCGTTCAACTCACCAGCCATGCTTGAAAGTCCCCCACTTTCTACCACAAAAAGTTTTTTTCTTTCTTTCTCTCTCTCTTCACTTTTTTTTCTCTTCTCGTCATCCCTCCCATCCGCTCGTTCTCATCATCTTTTTTTAAAAAAATTCGTGTGTGCTGTGTTTTTTTGGAAAGAAAAGAAAAGAAAAGAAAAGAAAAGAAAAGAAAAGAAAAAAAAGAAAACACCCCTCTCCTGTCTATTTTTTGTTGTTGTTGAGATACAAAAAGAAAGAAATGGCCTCGTCTTCATCCACCTCTTCACTGAGTAGGTTCTCTCCTCTATCTACCAACAAGAGGGGACAAGGCCTGTCAGCCTTTGGGTGTCACAACAATTTTCCTTACTGGCATGCCAGGCATCCATTGAATGTACCCAAGCTCGCCACTTCTTCCTCCAAGTCCAAGTCCAAATCCAAGAGGAGAGGGGGATATGACCATCGTTTGCGGTTTGGAGGCGATGGCGGTGACAATGATGGTGATGACAACGACAGTCACCGTCTGGAAGAATTGACATCCAGTCTCGAAACGTGGTTATCCTTGGGTGATGACAAGGATTCCGCCATCACTGCAACAACAACCAGATTATTGATCTTTCGGACGGATGATCCTGCCACTTCAGGGACAGTGATTGAATTTCCTGGTGTGGTGATCAATGAGACGGTGGATGCCATCATTCGTTCCCTCTCGCTCCTTCCCAACCTAGATCTAGACTTCACGTCTGCCAATGTCCTCTTGGTCAAACCACCATCATCATCACAGCTCACCGCTCACTTGTCTTCACCAAAGGGAGTGGTGACTGCGACTACTGCTGCTGCTGCAACAATCAGAAAAAGACAAACTCGCCTCACTTGTGAATCACTGAGCCCAAGTTTGGGCAGCGTGGGTCTTCTTCAACAGCATCAATCTTCAGTGTCTGGTGCAGGTATTGTCAGACCACTTCAAGAAACTTGCAGGGTGGATCTCATTCTTTACATCTTACCCACGGTGGGTTTAACCTCCATGCCATTGATCACATCACCACCCCAACAACCCTCTTATTCATCATCGTCATTGTCTTTATTCACCCAATCCACTGTCCAGACACATTCTGTGGGAAATGATGATGGTGGTGGTGATGACGATGGCGGGGGCGGAAAAGGACGTGTGATCAAACTTAGTGGTGAGCAAACTGATCTTCTCGAGAAGTTGGCACAATGCATCAAAGAAGGGATTGTGGTATTGGAACCTGGAGTCTATATGGTGGAGGCAAATCGTGTTAGAACACTCAAGGATGTCTTGGACACGATCCCTGCCAATTTTTCAATCTATGTGGACAGAGTGCCTGAAAATTCAAACACGTTGAAAATCCAGGCGGCCAATGTCATCCGAGTCAGCAAAGACGTCGCCATCTTTATGAAAGTATGAAAAAAAAGAGGATGATGGAAGAAAAAAAAGAGAAAAAAAAGATATAAAAAAATGGGTGGATGGGGATCACTTTTTTTTCATTTTTATTATTATTTTTTTCCATCGCTGTCACTTGTCGTTTTTTGTTCACTCCTCCCTCTTTTTTTCTATTCATCTCCATCTCTCTTTCTGTGAAAGACAATAAAAAAAAGTGAGGAAAAACAAGAAATATGTCCTCTGCCGTCTCTGCCTCAACCAGTGCCTCGTTGTCAACCAGCACGGACCCTGAGGTGGTGGAGTTTACAGATAGAAATGTCAAAACATGGGCCATTCCTTACAGTGAGGTGGATTCCAACATCAAGAACATGCTGGACCCTGCCGTGAGGACTTCTGCCGCCTTGATTTGGGCTCGTCTGATGATTTTGGTTCAAAACAGTGATCAGACCAGTGGAAATGGTCACATGTTGGACTTTGTGGTCAGGAACAACACAGACAACAGTGCAGAGATTGTCTTTGCCAGGTTCCCCGAACCCTTCCTCATCTCGGACGCCTTCAAGGAAATCATCTCGCAGATCAAGGCCTGGAGACACCAGCAATACGTCCCCGTCATCATGAGCTGCACCTTCCACAAGGTTTACTTGGTTCCCAACACAGAACCCATCCATCTGTCCAGTATGAGCACCGCAGTGGTGAATGATCACCACACTTTGCGCAAGGCCCTGGTCATCAACATCGTGCCCGTGTCCAAAGTCAAACTCCGACCCGCTCGCACCATACCACCCCGACCTGTGAAGATCGCCAGAAGGTTTGGAGTTCCCTTCTTGGGTCCCAATGGAATCAAGATTTCTCAGTTGAACCTGAGTTCATTCACCAGCTCCAAATCGTCATCTTCTTCATCCTCCTCTTTTTCTTCGTTCAAGAAGAACAGTGGCAGTGTAGGATGTGGCAACACGTTCGTGGATGAGATCTTGTCACCCTTGGTGAATGTGGATGCGGTCAAATTATCCAGTGACTTGGTGAGTGTGACGGGAAAGGTGGACGCGAGACTGATCTCCAAATTGAGGGCCTTTTATGATTTTGCCAGCAAGTGCTTCTTTGAGTGGAATGGCGAACTCAAGTTCGAGCCTCAGGTGGATGTGGGTGGGGCCATGCATGTTCGCTACACGGCCAAGGGTTTGTGGAACAGTATCACCCTGGAGGATTATGCCATTGTGGAGGCAGTGGATCCTTACCTTGTCTACAACTTACTGTTCACTCAATGTGACGATGCAGTGAATGGTGTCCTTGAGCTCAACATTTTGAGGACAGCCAACAGTCATCATACCTCTTCCTCCTCCACGACCAAGGGCGGTTCAGCAGCATCAGCAGGCATGAAGCGATCCTCTGCTTTTACATTCTCTGAGGAAGAACCTGATTCGGAAAAACTTGCAGAAATGTATGACTACTTTCAAGAACAGACGAAGCGTGCCAAGAGTTCATGAAGCCACACATGCATGCACACATGCACACCCTTTTTTTTCTTTTTTTTCTTTCCTCTCTTTTTTTGTGTCGCGATAAAAAACAATCAAATAAAAAAACAAAGATTACTTTTTTTCTGTCTCTCTCTTTGTATGTATGTGGTGTGTTGTTCATCGTCAGCCACTGCCACTGCCACTTCCTCCATGAGCCTGGGGATCAAAGGCAAAGTGAAACGACGGTGGTGTAGAATCCATGATGGCCATCACAGAGAAGGGTTGGAAGAGGTATCCCACGACCAAGAGCAAGAGCAAACAGATCAAGGCATAGAAGAGGTTCCAGCACCAGTTGAAATTGTGGCGCGGGAGTTTCACCAAGGCAGAACCATTGATCACTAATGTGGCGTTAGGTTCATTCGCAAAGAACTCTTTGAGATTCTTTTCTGTCACTTTGATGTAAGAGACAGTGACGGTGTTGCCATGAATGCTCTCATCAGAGATGTCTGCAAATCCCAAGGCTTGGACCCTGTTGCGCACAACGGTTTTGTCGAAATAGCCTGCCATCGTTGGATTTTTCTTTTCACTTTTTCTTTTTCTTCCACTGAGTCAGAGGGTATCAAAGGAGGTGCAAGTATGAAACAAAAAAGAGAAAAAAGAGAGAGATTCTGCATGGCACATCCATTTTTTGTATGTGTGAGTGAGAAAGATGAAAAAAAGTGTTGGATGGGGGTTCAGAAAAAAAAACGCACACACAAAAGGGATGCCGAAAAAAACGCACGCACACACAAAAAAATGAACCGTGTCTCCAAGATGCCTTACTTTTTTTTCAATTTGACCCTTTCTCTCTCTTCGCCATCCTCTCATTTCTGATTCATGGACTTGGAAGCAAAGGGGAAGGTCGAAGAAGTGGAAGACATTTTGAAGCAGACGGTGAATGGGTTAATGGGTCGATGGCTCACTGGATTCGAGAACTTGCTGCACCGTAAAGGTGATCCTGCCTTTGCCAAGACTGTGTATGCTAAGCGGCACAAGGTGGAGAAATTTGGAGTGGTCAACAAGGCTCATCGTTTCTCCTTCAGGGTGGTGGAAGTGACCAAATACTATGAGAGGAATGAAAAGGGTGAGCCAGTGGGAGAAGAGAAGACAGTGACTAGAGATGCAGGGAAACAATGTCTGGAAGATCTGGCCCCTGTCTTGAGATGTGGGAGCACGACCAAGCGGTTGTTTGCGGGGGCCATGATTCGCAACAATAAGTTTGTGGCCACTCTCTTCTCACGAAACAACAGGGCACAAAAAAACATCAGCATTTCGGGTCCAAGTCATGTGGGTGTGACCATTGACTGTGCGACCACCTTCTTTCATATGCTAAGGTCTCTCCAACCACCACCCGTGCCTGTATCTTCTAGTCGTCATGATCCACATAAACCCTACCGGTCTGTGATTCGATATTATGATGCGATTGATATTCGACAATGGCAGACCAATCAGGTGATCACAGCCAACTTTGGGAACGTCAGGCTCTCCATTGAAGGCATCCGAGCCAGTCCTATTGTGGGCGATTCTTCTTATGAACCAGAGAATTTCCCTGGTTGTACTTTTTACCCTTCACCCCGTGGCTTTTCAGATGAGGAGGAAGAAGAAGATACTGAAGAAGATACTGAAGACGATTTTGACATCAATGAGGAGGAAGGGGGAGAGACAGGGATGATGGTGGTGGCCAATGGGCATCCACCTCCCCCTCCTCTTTCCTCTTCTAAGATTCTCAAAGTGTGCAGTGCAGAGAGTTATAGCTCAGCGTGTGCGTTTGACACTGGTCAGGTCATCTTACTTCATACTCAACCCTCCTTGTTCTGTACCTTGAACGTTCTCATGGAGATGCTTTACAAACAAACGGGGACTGTGTCTTCTCATACACCCAAGGACCGGCAAAATGCCAGAGTGGTCCACAACAATTCGTTCAATCGACAAAATCATTTTGTGATCACAGATGGAGAGAGTGTAAAAAAATAATGAAAAAAAAAGAAGAAGAAGATCAAGGTGTGTCAGACAAAAAAAGCAAGACATGTGCGTGTGTGGTCCACCAGACTCGTTGCATTCGCGTGCACACAACAAAAATTTTTTTGTTTTTTTTCATCCCAAACCCCACGCTCATGATTTCATTGTTATTGTTTTTTTTCGAATGCATCACAAAAAAAGCGAGTCGAAATGATCATCATCACCGCACGTGGTCTGCGTGAAAGGGGAGCAGAAAAAACAGAAGAGATGAGTTGAGTTGAGTTGAGAGAGAGGGGAGGCGATGGAATGGATTTTTTTAGGAGGATCCACCATTACCCTCGTCACTTCACTTTACACTCGCTCTCCTTTTTTGATTCGCTTTTTTCCCACACATCGTTACATTGTTTTTTTTTCAAAAATTTTTTTTTCTTTGAACCTGAGAAGAAGCAGAGGAAAAAAACATAAACCATGGCAGACATCATGGCGCGGATAAGATACAACCATATGCTGGCTCAGAGTCGGACTGGTACTAGCAACAGCAATGGAGGTGGAGGTGGTGTCAACTTGGATCCTTATGAACCAAATGAATACCGCAATCCATTGCCACCTTCCTCTTCCTCTTTTTCAATGGGGCTTGGTGATGGCAACAACAGTCACTATCATCGTTCAAGAGATTCAAATGGCAACGCAGACAAAGAAGACAGGTTCACGATACGAGACACATTGGACGATGAAGATGACAACCACTCGGATTACAATGGTGGTGGTGGTGAAGGTAGGCTAGCCTCCTTGCGTCGACGTGATACCAACAAGGGTAGCATGACACCCGATTCAGACTCGGACATGGAAGCTTACATGGCACAGGCAGAACGCGAACTTGACAAGTATGAACGCGAAGTGGCTACCGCCAAGCTACCACCCAACAAGAGATCGTTTGTTCGGAGTACTGTCATTGCAGACAATGCCACCCCTCATCGTCCAGCACCATCCTCCACCGTCGCCACTCAACATTTTCAAACAGGAAATCATTGGGGTGGTAATGGTAATGGTAATAATTCTACTTCATCCAGACCAACGGTACATCTGAGCAGTTCAAGCATCACCTCAGCTGCTCTCCCTGAACGTCGTCATCTACCTCCACATCGACCATCCACATCCACATCATCGTCATCTCGTTCAGGCGGTCGAAGAAATGAAGCGTCGGCATCAACCACCACAGAAGACATCACTGCCAATTTGGTGAATCGCATGCGCCCTCTCGACCTGGAGACTTTGTCTGATCGTGTATTTTTCGGAAGCAGCAGTAGTGGAAGTGCAAGATCCAACACTCGGCAGAGTAGACCAACACAACAACAGCAACCATCATCATCACCACCGCCGCCTTTGAGATCTGAGTCTACCATTGTTTCCATGGATGACGACGATGATGATGACAATTCAGCAGCAGCATCATTATCAAGAGCGAAAGTGGCACCATCTATCCAATCCAGATCTCCTCCATCACGACCAGGCAGTGCTTCACCAGGATCACAGTCTGGATGGAGAGGTGGTGGTGGTGGCGGAGGACCATCGAACCAAACCTCACCGCCACCGCCACCACTATCATCCAATTTCCCTCTTCGTGCCTCTTCTGCCCCTCTTACCCCATCTCGCAGAGACGATGATTATCACCGTCGTGAACATAGTGTAGGCAGAGATCACTCTGACTCGGATGAATCGGGATTTGGCGATGGCAATGGTGAACCTCGTCGCAACAATATCAGCAGCAGCAGGCATGCCCACTCTACTTCTTCTTCCCCAAGAAGCAGTTGGGCCAAAAGTCCCAGTCCAAATCACAACACCAACTATCATCACCCATACAGAACAAATTCCGTGTCACCATCCAATGTCAGTCCATCTAGAGTGGGATCCAGAGGTATACGAGGAGGAGGAAGAGGCCAAGGTGATCGTCCCCACAGCGAGTCACCAGAACAAATGTCCCATCAGCGTCAACGAGGTCTTGAACTTTTGAGAGATACTCAATCAGAACTCAGAAGGGGAAGGCAGGAAAAAGGAAAAGAGAGAGAACAAAGGGAAGGTTCTTATGTACACCACGACGATGAAGGGTACGGGGGTGGTCCTAACAGTCGCCATCAGAGTCCTCTACCCACTTCACACAGACAAGGATCTGGACACAATCACAATCACAATGTGTCGCCAGGGCACGCAAATGGTGGAGGAGAAGTTATGAACCATCACAATTACAACAACATGGACGATGGAATGGGGCTGGAAATTGAATTGGCAGAGAGGTATCACTGGAAGGAGGCTGCTGCCCGTGACTTTTTTGGTGAGGGTGTCTCTAAACTGAGAGACTGTCAGGGTTGCGTTCTTAAAATCACCAGTCCGGCGACGGCCGATACTCAACCAGACATGGCCAACCTGATCATGGATTTGTTCAGAAGTGCCGGTTCGTGTCACTTGTTTGTGAGATGTGAGAATGTGGCCAACAAGTTCAACATGAAAGAGATGCCCAAGTACAACAGGCGTGTGATGACTATCGCCGGCCTGACAGATGATGAGAGAACCCGTATGCTTCTCAAACCATGGAGTGGCCGATCTGTCTATGATCACATCACAAAACACGACACCACCCCAAGTGTGAAGGCCACTTTACTGAGAGAAGATCTGGCCATAGAGTGTGAGGTGGTCAGAAACAAAATGTACATCCGAACCCGCAAACCAGGGACTGGAGATGATGGTGCAGATGAGTACGATGAGGAGATTGATCCTAAAATGGCCATTCAGTACATGCAATTTGTCAAACTCACACTGGAGGTGAGCAAACACCCCGTCACCATGAATGCTATAGCCGAAGGCAACCAAGTTCAGTCCAGTATCATTAACGGTACGCGATTATCCAATATGATGTCAGAAACCTGGAGCAGGCCACCTTTACCCATTGTTACTCTCGACAGTTTCCTCACGGGTTGTGCCGAAGTCACTTGAACATCAACAACAAAAAAATGAAAAAAAATGTTTTTTTTCTTTTTCTTTCTCTCTCTTGTGCAAATACATACAATTGTTTATTTCATTTTATTTATTTATTTTTGGTTCAGTGAGCCTTTCTCTTGATGCACCCGTCGACGCACCAATCAATGGACCAAGTCAGTCCTGCAGCCATCAAAAAGGCCAGACCAAAGATGAGAGAGGGTACCGGTGTGTCGGAGGATATAGTGGACACAAACTGACCGGTGGAGGTTAAGATAGCAGAGGCTGTGTTGGGGATCAGTTCCACTTGACAGGCAAGTCCCAGTTGCAAGTTGGTAATGTTTAGACGATAATTCAAAGAAGTGTCCGGAATTCCCACAATCGTGCTGGTGAGGTTGATGCCAATGACGGTGGTGCGAGAGGTAACCACCACTCCGTTGGTTTGTTGTTGATCACTGGTCACGGTCACTTCCGGGAAGACAAAAATGGCAGTAGTATCATTCAGGATGGGTGGGCCCCAGACAATCACAATGGGTTCACCTCCCGACCAAAAGTTATCCAACTCAAAGTTGGGAGCCAATGTAGCACCACCTGTGCAAGTAGATGATGGTGGCGAATTGGTGGACGTGACCGTCACAAGCATCCAGGCAAAAACAAAAATCAGGATGGACGAGAAGTTCATTTTTTTGTTTTTTTCGAACCCCCTTTGCGGCAATTTTTATTTTATTTTATTGATGGAATTCAAGAAGGAGACAAAGAAAAAAAAGAAAGAAATAAAAAAAAGCAAAAGTGAGTTTGTTTGTTTTTCCAAAATGGATCATAGTGCAGGGAGGGGGTCGGAAGGGTCTTCATCATCATTCTTGCGTTCGATGAAGAGAGGTTCAAAGATCTTGGGGAGCATGTCCTTGATGATTAGATATTCCTCATCCCTCCAGCTGTCGTCGGCTGCCAGAACAAAGGCAAAGGTGTCGGAGAGGGAGGTGTAGCTATCGAGGGGAGTCAGATCCATGGCAATGTATCTGTAACCACTGACAATAACGATGCCACCTGGCCAATGTTCAGCAACAGGAGGAGGAGGTTCTGAGCCATAAGAGTCTCGATCCTGACACAAAAGGGTGAGTTGGACATCATCACTGGCCTCTATGGCCAGGCACGAGTTAGAGAGGGTCATTATTCTCTCTGCAATCTTGACAAGACGATTGAAGGCCCCTGTCACTTCACGAACCCTTTCATCTTCTCCGTCAACTTGATAGCGAGGACCCGTGAGGCCAATGTACCTGCCATAAAGAATTTCCCAAACCTCTTCTGGGGCAGTGGAGAGAAGTCCGTAAGCCTCATCCTCCTTGGTGCGATCCAAGGTGACAACATGGACACCGACAGTGACATGTGGTGCTCGCTGTTCCTCAGTTCCATCTCCTCCTGTGGATTCGGCCCTGCACAGTTTGCGCAAGGGAAAGAGAAGCTCTGACATGAAGCGCACCAGTGAGAGAATCAGGTACTGAGACACGGTGGTCTTGCGGGTCTTTTTCATTTCAGAGAGAGCATCCACGAGAAGGATGACCCTCTGGTTCATGGCTGATGTTGATGGTGATGTTGATGTCGCTTCTTTGTCTCCCTTCTCCTCCGTCTCCACAACAACCCTCTTGGCTCTAAAATCATGATCACATTCCTTGTCTGTCTCCAGGATGTCCAGGTATTGGAGACGACGAAGGTTGACACAGGACACAAGCACATCACGCATGACTTCCCCCTCGATGAACTCAAACGAGTGAGGTTGGTTGGATTCTGGTCCCTGCCTGCGCTTCTCAATGGCCGCCCGATGTTGATCTATCTTGTCGCTCAAATGGAGTCCATCCGCGAAGGTGCGTGATGGGTAGTAAATGCCGCAGACGTTACGAACCGCGAGGATGGGCTTTGGGATCTCTGCTTTGATGGAATCTTCCGTGATTTGGTTGAACGGAGCGTCCTGGCTGTCACCGTAAGGGATTGGCATGTAACCTGAGTCGAAAGATGTCATGATGGGGACCTTGTCACTGCTCATGGTTTGCTGTTGCTGTAAGGCGAGTTGAGAAGAAGGGAAAAAAAGAAGATGAAGGAGGAAGGAAGGAGAAGATGACTGCAATTTAAAAATAACAAAGATCTCCAACCTCTTTTTTCTTTCCGTCTATTTATGAGCGTGGAGATCTTTGTTATTTTTTTCTTTCTTTCTTTTTTTCACTAACCCTCCTTCCTTCTCTTCCTCCCTTCTTCCTCTTTTTTTCAAAAAATCCGAAAAAAACACACACAAGAAAAAATGGAAGTCGATGCCGTCGCGGAACAAGTTGACCTGACCCTTGACGCCACCACCGCCGCCACCACGACTGAAGATGAAGCTGTCGCCAAGGAGATTCTGGATGAAGTGAATGTTGCCTCATCACAGCAACCACCAGCCAGCAAGCGTTTCAAGTCCTGGGCGTTTCCACACGATGGTGAATGTGAGGGAATGTTGCTGGTCAAGAGGCTCTCTGAGAATGCCACCCTACCTCAGAGGGGATCCAAGTTGGCCGCTGGGTTGGACCTCTGCTCAGCTGAGGACGTTATCCTAGAACCTAATACCTTGATGACAGTCAAGACAGACATCTCCATGGCCATCCCCGAGGGTCACTATGGCAGGATCGCCCCCAGGTCTGGCATCACCATCAGGAGTTGGGTCACCACCTTGGCCGGAGTGGTGGATTCTGATTTCAGGGGACCCGTGGGTGTGGTCCTCTACAACTTTTCCCACAACCAGCCCTTCAAAATCAAGAAGGGAGATCGCATTGCCCAGCTCATCCTCGAGAAGATCTCTCTCCTTGACGTGGCAGAAGTGGTCAATTTGCCTACCACCGAGAGGGATCAAGGTGGATTTGGTTCCACCGGACTCGGAAATGAAAATGTGGGCAACGGCAACGGCAACAGTAGCACCTCTGCCACTACCGCCACCATTCCTGTTGAACCGAGTCAACCCAAAGAAGAAGAGGAGGATGGCACCATGATCGTCTCCACCGCCACTCCTACCAAAGAGGAATGATGGGAACAAAAAAAAGATGCAAAAAATCCTTTTTGTTTTTTTCCCATGCAAACAAACAAAAGAAAGAACAAAAACTTTGGTTTTTATTATTGTTATTATTTTCATCCATTTCAATTATCCATTTCAATACATTGAATTTTATGAATCCTGGACATGCTAGCACAGGCAGCCTTCCTGCGCTCAAGCCTTTGGGGGAGCCTCAAAGTAGAACGGCGTGGGTTGAAGCAAAACTCCTCTTCATGATCAGAATCCGAAGGAGAAGAAGACAGAGTAACCGTGTCATTGCTATTGGACCTGGAAGAAATGACAACAGCAACAGCAACAGCAGCAGTCAAAGTCTTGGGTACCACCTCTTCAGCAGGACGGACGAGAAGAAGTGATGATAACGATGAATGCTTGAAGCCACGTTTGTCTTTGCGCAGCATGCAAAGAATTCGAGCAGCGATGACAACTTGCTTGGTGCGAGCCATTTTTTTTGTGATTTGCAAGTGAGTTGTAGTAGTGGTAGTCAAGAGGTAACTTTTTTTGAGGATGAAAAAAGATGAAAAGTTGGAAGGTTTTTTTGAGGAGACTATCATCGGGTTCCGTGAGTGGTTTGGATACCAGATTAGACCCTTCACCACCTTCCACCTTTGTGTATTATATGAGCATCTCATGCATTTTGTAAAATCGCAAGGCGGTGAAGGTCCAACCTGGTATCCAATCGCCACCTGAGACGGATGTGGTTGTTATTTTCAAACTCTCCACTCTTCCTTTTTTTCCTCCTTTCTTATCAACAACAACAAACCCCAAGTCTTTTCTTTTTTTCTAACAAATAGCCAAATCTATGGACGCTGAACTCCTTGCAGGCATTGGAGCCACCAAAATCATTTCTGTCTACTCTCCGGTGGGCGGCAGCACCAAGACCACCATGGTTACCAACTTGGCCATTGGGTACATGAGAGAGGGTCGCCATGTGGGAGTGATTGACATGTCCTCTCAATGTGACTTGACCCAGCTTCTCTATGCTCGCAACCGCAACTTGAATTTCCAAACCTACATGACCGAGATGTGGGAGTCGGGCGATCTCATGTCCAGGGGCAAGAAGCGCAAGCTCTTTGGTGGGCATCCACGCGACGGCACCAACGTTGATCCGAATGCTGCTGATGCTGCTGCTGTCGTCGTCATCCCGAGACGCTCATTGGTGGAGATCACTCAGAGCATTGACATCATCTATCAGGGGACACTGGCTTCGCTTGACACGGCTCCCGAGCTGGGCGTGAAGATTGAGGATCAATTCAAGAACCCCGAGAATCGCAAAGATCGCAGTTCGGGAGGCTCCATTCGTCTCATCACTGGCAGCCACTTCACCTTCCGTCTCAATGATGGACTGGTCGGAGACCTGGCCCTCAAGGAACGACATGGAAGGTATGCCACCCTGCTATCCAATATCATTGCTGCCTTCATCAAGAAGCACAAGCTGGACGTGGTGATTCTTGATTGCCCCAAAGAGGACAATGCTCTCACTCGAAGTGCCCTCGCCATCTCCAAGCATCTGGTGTTCCCACTTCCCACCACCAGAGACCCGACCATGCCCATTGAGTCTCTTTGTTACACCCTCTCTCAGATGTGCGAGGAAGTGGAGAAACCTGCGCTTGCCATTATCACTCTCGTCTCTGTCCTGGCCACAGAAGAACAAATGGTTATTGAGGACGCCCACAGAGAGGCAGTCCCCAAACTCTTGGCTGACAAGTTCAAGGAACCGCTGCCTTACTACCATGTCAAAGTCCACGAAACCCCTTTGACCATTGATCAGAGTGTTCCTGACTTCATGTCGTACGGCCAGTCCTACTTCGACTATGATTTGGATGATCCTCTCCGCACCAACTTTGAGCTGCTCATGGAGAAAATCTTCCCATCTGCTGTCTGAGCATCACCACTCACACATGCACATGTGCACACACGAAGAAAGAAAAAAAAAGAAGTGAGAACACACACACCATAAAAGAGTCAATTTTTATTTTCTTTTTTTCTTGCTGCTTTTTTCTTTCTTTGTATTTTTTTCTTTTTCCTCCTTCTTTCTTTTACTTGTTTTTTTGGTTCTGACTCGATGGTTCTTACTTTCGACCATGAGGGAGCCTTCCCCACTATGACTCCTCCGCCACCAGCGCCACCACCACAACACACAGATTCGACCAACACCAGCGACAGCTTGGTGGTTGCTGTTGTTGAACCTCATCAACTACTTCCCAGACCGAGGAACGAATGGCTGGTCGCCTCTGCTACAAAATGACTTTCCCCATCTTCTTCATGGGTCTTTGCTACAAGACCATCTCTTTGGACGAACTCAAAGGAATGAAAACTTTGAGGTGCACGGTCTCTCCAGCCCTTCGTTTCGGCGCAGCCTACATTTTTGCTGCCACAGTCTCCAGGCTGATCTTTGAATCTTTTTGTACAGAGAGACAAGAAGATGATACCTACCTCCGTCTCACATGGCAGCCAATGGGATTCATCGAGATTGCTCAGCGAGTCTTTGCACTCAAATGATTGTTGTCTTCTTTCCATCTTTTTTTCTCTTTTTTATGATCAAAAATAAATAAACTGTGGCAAAAAAACACTTTTTTCTTTTCTCTCTCACACTTGAGCAATGAGAGGCAACCTGTGGAAGAATTGCCAATAGTCGCGCCTGTTCATCATGCAGATGAGATATGCATACAAACAACAGAGTCCTGTCACCGCACCAATGGTCACCAGGTCCAACATCAACAGAGTCACCAGAGACAAGATGTGAAGGGATTGATAATGATGAAATGGATCTGACTCATTGTCGCCGTCACGACCACCACCGCAATCCTTGTACAAGATAGAGGGTGGGGAGAAGGCAATGAAGAGGTTGCCTATCAAGACCATCACAAAAAAGACCATGACCATCAACCTGGAGAGCCACACGAGACATCTTCCTGTCCGCTGAGTGATGTCAAACGTCGCAGTGATCATCAAATACGTCGTCAGTCCAAGGGTGCCCATTACCAGCAAGAAGGACATCAGGAATGGATTGTCACATAGGCCAGGTTCCAGTAAGGCCCCATACATAAAACACACTGCACAGGCCAAGCAAAGGTACGCAGCACCCACAACCTTCAATGCAACGTCGCGTACCTTGTGCCATGGGAATGAACGACGATGATGACCATATTGATGTGGGTGATCACAATCACAGCGTATGTCTCCCGTGAAGGGTGTCAATGTGGGCGTTGCATCTGTTCTCTTCGTAGAACCCATTGTGGTAGTGTTGCACAATCTCTTTTCTGAAAAAAAATACGGTTGGGAACAAGATGATGAATAAAAGAAAGAAGAGGAGGAGAAGAAGGAGGAGAAGAAGAAAGGGTGACACTTTGTTTCGTCGTCCTTTTTTTTCTGGATTCTTTTTTTTGTGATGAGAAACTTTTTTGAAAAAAAATGAAAATGCAATGCGCGAGAGAGAATTGAGAGGGGAGAAGCGGGGAGAAGTTCTTAGAATTTGACACGAGGGGCCACTTTGCTGGCAGTAGCAGCAGCAGCACTTGCTCTCTGGATAAAGATGACTCCAATGACAGCTGCAAACACGGGGATCACCAACACGATGGGCAAAGCGATGGTCAACGCAGTCGACACAGTGGACTCAATTTCTTGAGCGGATACAGATGAGCTAGTCACCGTAGTCGTAGCCGTGACGGTAGCAGCAGCCACCGTGATGGTTCCTCCACCCACGGTCACCGTACCCCCTCCCACAGTAACAATGGATGGGGTTTGAGTTGCCACAGAAGCTGTGTTTGTGACAGTTGCAGTAGCTGTGGTGGTATGAGTGACGGTGGCCGTCGTGGTGACTATACTCACAGTGGTCATGGTCGTGGTGACAGTGGCAGTGCTACCTCCAGATGTTCCAGTCATTGTGGACGTGGCGGCCGTGGTCGTGGTAATCGTGCTAGGATTCACATAGGTGTAGGGTCCACCCGTGGTGTTGACCATACCCAAGGCCAGAACCAAATTGCCTGTCATGTTAGAAGGGGATGGATCAGTGACACAATCCACCTCTGAGAAACTTAACCCAATGACTGTGCATGAAATGTTGCCAATGGTCACAATGGGAGTGCCGATGAAATTGGTCCCCAAAATGACGATGGTGGTGTTGCCATCAATGGGACCCGAGGACGGGTAGAAATAAGCGATAAATGGGTCACCAAAGAACTGGAAGGAAGACATCGTCACGGTGAACGGATCATTCTCCCCGTACGTCAGGATGATAGGGTAAAAGACTCCACCCCCCACATCGATAGAGATGGCGTCAAAGGGTAAGACGGGGAGTTGAATATCCATGGTGGTTGACCCTGGTGACCCAATCACAATACAGGGTAAGCCATACACAGTGCAGGTGGGGATGGCAGGGGCCAAGACATCCAAATTCTCACCTGTGATCGCCACAGTGAGCTGTCCTCCAATGGGACCTTGAATGGGATAAAAGCTCGTCACCGTTGGATTCACGCTGTAGGTGTAAACATCGCTGGTGGAGTAAACAGCACCGTCGATCTTCACGGTGATGTTTCCAGAGAAGGTAGAGGCCACAGGTGGAGTGATGCAAACCATGGTGGTTGTGTTGATGGAAGTGCCCGGGCCTGCGCAATCCACCACAAGGGAACCACTGCCTGTACCACCCAGGGTAACAGAGAGGGAGTTTCCACCCACAAAATGATTTCCCCTGATGACAATGATACCACCACTGAACAAACTCTCAGTGGGGGAGAATGAATCAATTTGTGGGTTGGGGTTGATACCTATGGTCTGGACACTGATAAGGGCGACAGGTACAGCCGTGGACAAGATGTTGAAGTAGATGTTTCCCAAGGCCACACCATTTGAAAAACTAAAGGCAGAGGTCACACAAGTGAGGGTGGTTGGGCTCACATACGTCACTTGCTGGCAGAGTGAGTTGTTGGCAGTGAACGTGATGTTCACAATCTGAGGGATAAAATTGGTCCCTGTGATGGTCATGAGAGTGCCTCCTGCCTGTGGACCACTAGAGGGTGTCACATCCGCCGTGACGGTTGGGTTTGGGCAGGTAGCCTGAGAGAAGGTAGATCCACCCTGAGAACAAGATCCATACTGACAACTGTCGAGGGCAAAATTGGAGTTGGTGCACCAGCCACAGACATGACCATACGAACTGTAGGCACTAATGCAGGTGAAACAGTTGGCAGAGAAGGTTGAACAGGACACAAAAGTCAGACTGTTGGAAGAGGCCGTAGAGGGGATGACACCTTCACCCACATAACTCACAACAAGTGTGATCCCACTGATAATTCCACTGGATCCAGTGTACAGCAAAGGGATAGGACAATTGATCTGAGTGATGGACACAAAAGTGCCCGTCGTGACCATGTTGTTCGAATACTGGCAGACGTAAGGCATGCCCGTGACAAACCCCGTACCCACAATCGTCACGTTCATGACCGCACCCGCAGATACATAGAGAGGTGTGATGTTGGTGATGGTGGGACAGTTGCCAGTAGAGGTGATCAGAGATGGGTAACCTGAGGTGGGGTTGGTCCTGCAGACATTGTTAGGAGAATCCCAACCACAACTGTAGGCCTGACCCAGACAGCCAGCACAAGTGAGTCCCTTGACAGTGCAGTTGAACAGTGTGATGGTTGTGTTTCCAGTGGCCGGCAGGGCTGTGAAGTTCTTGGAATCGCCTGAAACCCTCAAATCCACATGCACAAAGTCATGATCGCCATAAGCCAGAGTGCTGGGAGTGTAATCGGGTGTGGGGCAAACAACGCTGGTGACACCACTGATGGTGACCGAGGAAGTGGAAGTGGTTGTGGTCGTCACACCATTCAAAAGAAAGTCACAATAATAGGTACCCAAGGTTCCCGATGTTGAGTCCAGGTCCGGAAGGTTTCCAACCGCCCAAGTCACCGTGGTGGAAATGCCCACAGGGACAGAGGAGGGTGAGAAAGTCTCCATGACAGGACACTGAGAACCACTCCACCCACCTGGGAGAGTATGTCCATCACAAGAGGTTAAAATAGTGCAAGCGTTTTCTGAGGCACACCAACCACACGAGTAAGTTGTGTTCTGAGTCTGACAGGATGTGCAGGTGGTGAGACCGCCACAGTCAAAAATAGTAAGGGGACCGATCACTGGAGTGATAAGCAATGAACCATAGTAAAGGTTGACGGCCGCTAGTTCACTGAACCCACCCGCAAGAGGAAGACTGATGGTGGAGGTAGGAACTGTGCAGGCTAAGTTAGGTGGAGTGCCTGTGGCAGATGCTGTGTAATTTGTGTTTCCACCTGCGGGAGTGAAGACACAACTGTAACCAGAACCAACGTTGGTCACATACTGAGTGGTGATGGCAATGGATGAACCTCCTGCAGCAGCCACAGTCTGATTGGGCATGGTGGCGGATGGGCAAGTTGTCTGAAGCCAACCATTCGTGTCGCCACCTAATTTTTTTTGAAAAAAAAGAGAGAAAGAAAAGAAAGAGAAAGTTTGTTATCGAACATTTTTTTTCAAGACATCACTACTAAAGCAACATTTTTTTCTTTCTAACATGCAACAAGTGAGTGAGTGATACCATCTCCACCGTCGATAATACCACTCACTCACTCAATGTCACAACCAGTGCACAAACACATACAAAAAGATCTTGTATCTCCCCCCAAAAAAAATAGAATTAGTTAGTTGACCAGTTAGTGTCATGTACAACAAAAAAGAAATTCGCGTATACCAGTGGAACAGATGGATAAGGTGCCACAGAGATTTCCAAGTGGACACCAACCACAGTAAGGATCATTCAATGCTATGCATGTTGTGCACGAAGTGGCTGTGTGACAGCTGTGGAAGGGTACTCTCCAAACGCCACCTGCGGTTGTGCCTGAGGCCAGATAAATACTTTGGGTGGTCTTGCTGTAGACCTGTGAAGAGATGTAAGGTGGGGGACTATCAATGAAGGTGCCACTGTTGTAGTTGGGTGTTGTCACAGCCATGGGATTTGTTCCATCATCACTGTAGCGATATTTTTTCAACTGGCCATCCGTGGTGCTGATGAAGATGACTCCCGCAGTGGAACTGATGGCCGTTTCATCCAAAGAAATAGCGAGCATAGTAGGTTCAGTGGGGAACGTGACCATTCCCTTGGGTGTATAAGGTGATGCTGAGGTCACTGGATTGGCATACTGGACAACCGCGCTACCATTGGACGGAACAGTGCTGGAGATGTAAACAGCGTAGTCATAAGTGGACGTGAACGTCATGGGGCCAGAAAGGTATTCAAGGTTGCCACCACTGGCAGTGCCAGCAAAGGGAGGACTGACACTGCCACCAAAGGGAGGGGCAGAGTCAATGGTTGTGGCACTAAATGAACCTGATTCTGAAGAGATGGCCGAAAAAAATAGGAGCTGCTGCAACCACTGCCCATTCTGAGACTGAGTGTATGTCCACATGACCAAAGAGTCCGTGGAATTTGTATACTGCACTCCAGTGATGCTTGTCAACTGAGTGTGAATGGTAAAATCCACAGCAGAGCACGAGTCGGATGCGACCGTAATGGCATGGTATCCAATAAAGGAGCCAGTATTCGAGAAATAGGTGATCGATGCCAGTTTCCGACTCAATGGATCATAAAAATGCTGAGTCGCAAAAAGATTGGGGGTGCTTCCAGAGGGATTAAACGTGCAAGCGGTGGTCACTTGTGCTAATGTGGCACTGTTAATCAAAAAGACAGAAATGGCGTTGACCCCCGCGCTAGCTGCGTAACAGGCATATACACGACCAAAGGTATCGTCAACAAAGAGCCCAGAGGCAAACCCAACGGTCGTGGCCAATGTGGTAGAGTTGATGTAAGCCATGGTAGTTGCATTGATTTGATAAAGGACTCCGTCTTGCGCAGCCGCCCACAGAATGGCTCCATTCGAACCCAAGGCCACTTGCTGAATAGGGACCCGAACAGGTGACCCATTTTGAGTGAACCTCAACACATCATCCAGTATGTTGAGAGACTCAACAATACAATGAACCTCTGGTGTCCATAGGATCATAACCAGTGTCACCACCATCAGCAGCATCGTCTGCTTACTCTTTTCATGATGGAGCATGTTTTTTCCTTTTTTCCTTTGTTGTTGTTGATGTTGTTTTGTTTTTCCTCTTTTTTTCTCACCGCAAAGTTAAAAAATGAAAAAAAATGGAAAATGGGTGTTGTTTTACAAAAAAAGTGGAACGAAATTTTTTTAAAGAAGGATGAAAAATGGAATGGGTTCCAATAGTATATGCATGAGTTTGTTCGCATTTTCTGAGGGGGAGGTGGGGATGAAGATGAAGATGATGAGTGAGTAAAGGAGGGAGGGAGTGAGGTAGAAAAAAAGAAAAAGTAAAAAGAAAAAGCGAAAAGAAAAAAAAGGTTGTGTACCTGTGGAACAGGTGGACAAGGTACTACAGAGATTTCCAAGCGGACACCAACCACAGTAAGGATCATTCAGTGCGATACATGTTGTACACGAGGTAGCTATGTGACAACTGTGAAAGGGTACTCTCCAAACACCACCTGCGGTCACGCTTGAGGCCAAGTAAATACTTTGGGTGGGTTTGCTGTAGACCTGTGAAGAGATGCAAGGTGGGGGACTGTCAATGTAAGTGTCACTGTTGTAGTTGGGTGTCGTGACGGACATTGGATTAGAGCCAATTTGGCTGTAGCGATACTTCTTCACCTGGCCATCTGTGGTGCTCATAAAAATAACCCCGGAGGTAGAATTGATGGCAGTCTCGTCCAAAGAAATAGCGAACATGGAGAGCTCTGTGGGAAAAATAGTCAAACTCTGTGGGACGTAAGAGGCTCCTGAGGCAGATATCGGATTAGCGTATTGGACAAGAGCATTGCCGTCAGAAGGAACGAGATTTGAAACGTAAACAGCATAACTATAGGCAGAAGTGAATGTCATGGGACCAGAAAGGTATTCGTAATTACCACTGCCGATGGAACCAGCAAAGGGTAAACCCGTCCCTGTGTAAGGAGGGGCATTGTAAATTAAGGAAGGGCTGAAAGCAGGCGCAGCATCTGACGCCAAGGCGCTCCAGCTTCCGATGGATGAGACTTCCTGCTTCCAAAATCCGCCTTGAGTAAGAGACCAAAGGGCCAAAGTGTCTGATGAGTTGAAATACTGGACCCCGAACAAGATATCGTAAGGGACTTGCAACGACACATCTCTGTTGGGTGAACACGTATCGCTGGTAACAATAATGTCATGGTAGCCTATCTCCCCGCCCGCCACCCAAAAAACAGTCCCCAACCTCCGAGAAATAGAATCATAAAAACTTTTCGTCGCAGGAAGGTTGTAAATTGTACTGGCTTGGGTGTATGGGGTGATCGAGCACGAAGTAATCACAGCACCACTGGTGCTATTGACAATGAAGTTAATCGCGGTTGTGGAAGTCACATAGCAAGCGTAAACACGTCCTAAAGTGTCGTCCGCAAACAAACCAGTGGCCACTGTGACAGTCGAAGACAACAAGGCTGAGTTGATGTAAACCATGGTAGTTGCGTTGATCTGGTAGAGAACTCCGTTTTGCGCAGCCGCCCACAGGATGGTTCCGTTTGAACCCAGGGCCATTTGCTGAATAGGAACCCGAACGGGCGATCCATTTTGGGTGAATCTTAACACATCGTCCAGTATGTTGAGAGATTCAACAACACAATGAACCTCTGGTGTCCATAGGATCATAACCAGTGTCACCACCACTATCAGCAGCATCGTCTGCTCACTTTTTTCATGACGGAGCATGTTTTTTCCCTCCTTCTTCGTTGATGAAGTTGTTGTTTTTTTGTTTTCCTCTTTTTTCTCACCGCAAAGTTAAAAAATGAAAAATGGGTGTTGTTTGTTTTTTTGCAAAAAAAGTGGAACGAATTTTTTTAAAGAAGGATGAAAAATGGAATGGATTCCAATAACATGTACATGAGCTTGTTCGCATTTTTTTGAGTGGGAGGTGAAGATGTAAGGTGAAGATGATTTATGATCATGGGTGAGTAAAGGAGGGAGGGAGAAAAAAAAAGAAAGGTGAAAAGAAAAAAAAAGAAAGGAAAAAAAGGTTGCGTACCTGTGGAACAGGTGGATAAGATACCACAGAGATTTGCAAGCGGACACCAACCGCAGTAAGGATCATTCAATGCTATGCAGGTTGTACACGAGGTGGCTACGTGACAGCTGTGGAAGGGAACCCTCCAAACACCTCCTGCGGTCGTGCTCGAGACCAAATAAATACTTTGGGTGGTCTTGCTGTAAATCTGAGAAGAGATGCAAGGTGGGGGACTATCAATGAAGGTGCCATTATTGTAGTTGGGTGTCGCAACAGACATCGGACCCGATCCAGTTTGGCCGTAGCGATACTTCTTCACTTGACCATCTGTGGTGCTCATGAAAATGACCCCGGAGGTGGAATTGATGGCAGTTTCATCCAAGGATATAGCCAACATGGTGAGCTCTGTAGGAAAGGTAGTCAAACTCTGTGGGGTATAAGTACCGCCTGGGTAAGAGATCGGATTAACGTATTGGACAACAGCACTGCCACTAGATGGAACGAGGTTTGAAATGTACACGGCATAACTATAGGCAGACGTGAATGTCATGGGGCCAGAAAGGTATTCATAATTACCAGCGCTGACGAGGCCAGAAAAGATGCCACCAGTCCCTGTGTAGGGTGGAGCATTCGAAATTGTGGATGGGCTGAAATCAGGATCTCCACCTGATGCTTGGGTGCTCCAGCTTTCAAAAAAATTGATGTCTTGCTTCCAAATTCCACCAGAGGTAGAATAGTAAAACCAAAGGACCAAAGTGTCTGAGGAGTTTATATATTGGACCCCGGACAATGCAGTGTAAAGAAAGTCCAAAGACTCGTCTCTGTTGGGCGTGCAAGTGTCGCTGGTGACAACAATATCATGATAACCCATCTCCCCACTAGTGGTGCTCGGCACCCAAAAAACGGACCCCAACCTCCGGGAAGCGGGATCATAAAAATTCTTCGTCAAAGAAAGGTCGTAAGCTGTAGAGCCTAAGGTGAATGGAGTGATAGGACACGAAGTAATCACAACACCCGTGATGCTGTTGACAATGAAGTTTATGGCAGTTGTGGAAATCACGTAGCATGCATAAACGCGGTTAAAAGTATCGTCCACAAACAAACCGGTGGCCACTGTGGCAGTAGAAGACAACGTGGTTGAATTGATGTACACCATGGTGGTTGCGTTGATCTGGTAGAGAATTCCATTTTGCGCAGCTGCCCACAAAATAGTCCCACCTGAACCCAAAGCAACTTGCTGAACGGGGACCCGAACGGGTGATCCATTTTGAGTGAATCTCAGCACATCATCCAGCACGTTGAGAGACTCCATAACACAATGAACCTCTGGTATCCATGTGATCATGACCAGTGTCACCGCAACCATCATCAGCATTTTCTTCATCGCTGTGACTGTGACTGTTGATGATGATGACCTTCGCTCACTCTTTTCATGATGGAGCATGGTTTCCCTTCTTTTTTTTCCTCGCCTGGGTGTTGTTTTGTTTTTGTTTTGCAAAAAAAAAGAATGAGAAAAAAACAGAAAAAAAAGTGGAACGCGTTTTTTTTCAAATGAAAGAAAGAAAGAGAATGAAAGAAGGACGGGACTGGGATGGCTTCAGTAATGATGCGAGGATGAAGAAGAAGATGAGTGAGTGAAGGAGGGAGGGAGGAAAAAAAAGAAGCGAAAAAAATGAAAAAAATGAAAAAAAGAAAATCGCTTGAGTCCACGTCTCCTTTCTGATCAACAAAGGGAACATTGTGCATGACATGGGTTCATCTCTTTCTCTGTCTCAAGGAAGAGAAATAGAAATCCCCGAAGCGATCACTCCCTGTGATCATCGTAAACTGGCCTTCAAGATGCTTCATCATGTTCAAAGAGAGGCCGAGCTGGCAGTGTTCAAGAATCGCAAGTTCATTGAGGCGTTCTTCAATAATGGTGGCCACAAATCAGTCGGCCTTGAGTTTTGCGTGAATGATCCTTACTTTGACGCGTACCTCAAGAATCTTCATCCAGTCGACCGGTTCAAGGTCTTCGATGCCCTGCGTGACCTATTCAAGCAAGATGTCAATCGAGATCCACGTCACACTCTGGATTACGAGTTCACTGGTCAACTGCCTCTGAAGTACCTCATCCTCATCATTGAACCAAGTGAGCTGGTGTACATCTTGAACATGGCTCTTTTCATGATTGCACTATTCGTTATTTATCGTGGTGTCAGTTGAGTTGAATGATTAAATAAATAAATAAATAAATATTTTTTTTCAAAAAAAAACCTTCAACAACAACAAAAAAAACATTCATTTGCTCTCCTACTTTTTTTCACAAAAAAAAGAGTTCGCGATTATCATGTTCGCGCAAGTGACTCGTATGATTTATGGTCCTGGTGGTGGTGGTGATGTGACCACAAAGATCCAAGAGACAGAGAGGGATGGTGATGTTACTGACGGTGAGAAGTCTACCCTCCAAGACATGTCACTAGAGAAACAACTGCTGCAGGCAGTGCGCGTTGGAGATCATGAACTGCTGGCTGAGCTATTGAAGGTCAGTGACATACTGGATGAGTTCAATTGTCAGCATCTTTATCATTACGCCTGCCGTCTTGGATACATGAAGGTGGTCCAATTACTGGTGGAACGTGTAAAGTGTCTTGACGTGAATGCCGTTGATGCAACGGGGCCACTTCCTTCTATCTTGCATGTGAAAATGGTCATCTTGAAGTGGTTAAATATCTCATGACCGACCCGCGCGTTGATGTGAACAAGATGGTGAGAGGGGACTCCACCCCCTTCTACATCGCCTGTCAAGAGGGCCACACGGAGGTTGTAAAAATTCTCATGAATGATGTGCGCGTGGATGTTTCCAAGGCCACCCCGTTCTATGTCGCCTGCGAGAAAGGCCAGTATGACGTCGTCCGACTCTTATTGGAGGACGACAGAATCGATGTCAACAAGACTCAGTACTCTCAGAAGTTATCCCCTTTTTTCGTGGCTTGTCAAACAGGCTTCGTCAACATCGTTAAACTACTCCTGGCCGATGCCAGGGTCAGGGTCAACACCAGAACTGATAAAGGCGCCACCCCTCTCTTCATCGCCTGTGAGAAGGGTCACCTTGAAGTGGTTCAACTTCTGGTCAAGGATGGGAGGATTGGCCTCAACACACCCCTTGACAATCACGGCACCCCCTTCTATGTTGCCTGTGAGCGCGGTCATATTGACATTATCAGGTACCTCTCTAGCATCACTACCGTCGACGTCATGTGCGCAATGAACGGCAACTACACACCCTTCTACGTCGCGTGCTCTTATGGCAGGTTCGAGGTCATCCAATTCCTTCTCAGTGATGAACGAGTCAACCCCAACAAGCCCAACGACGATGGGACCTCGCCGTTTTACATCGCCTGCCAGCAGAACCACGTTGAAGTAGCCAAGCTCCTGGTATAGGACTCCAGGATTGATATTGACCGACCCCGCGTCAATGGCATGACCCCACTCTTTGTGACTGCACAGAGTGGTAACCTCCTCATCGTCAAGTGGATCCTTGCTTCCGGGAGGAAAATCAACATCCATGCCAAGTGCAAGACCAACGACCGCACTCCCTCAACACAGGCTGCTATCAAGGGTTTCCCTGAAATCACCAGTCTCATAAATGAATTTGAGGCCAAACCCAACCAGACTGCGACGAAGTTGCGCATTGAGCTTGGAATCTCAGCGGCGAGAGCCGCCAAGACCTTTGCGTTGATCGTGTTCCTCTGTGATGAATACCTTTCTCCTCGGGCTGTTGATCATGGCTTCTGGCAATTTACTACTACTGCTCTTTCTGGGAGTGACAGGAAAACACTTCGTTTCTTCAAGATAACAACGTGCTTGCCAATGGAACTCCAAATGTTGCTCTGCAATCTCCTCGTTGACTGCAACCAAGACATTATTCTCACAAAAGATTCTGAGCCCGCCTTTCAAAATCTCGCCAAGACACAATGAAAGAAGAAGATAAAGAAAAAAGATTGACTTTATTCTTACTTCTTTCTTCCTTCCTTTCTTTTTTCTTTCTTTTCTTTCCTTCCTTCCTTCTTTTTTTTCTTTCTCTCTCGCATCAAAAAAAATGATGACGGACATGGAGCACTGGGATTTGGCTCAATCGATGTTGAGACATGTCAACAGGGAGGTCGAGCTGGTGGTGTTTACAAATCGCAGACTTCTTGAGGGCAACGTCGAACCTGGCAGCCCACCTGTGGCGCGCACCAAGACGATGACCTTTAATTTTTGCGCGAAGGATGGCTACTTTGACAGGTTCATCAAGAATCTCCATCCAACGGACCAGTTTAAGGTCTTTCGTGCTCTGTGTGCCCAGTTTAAGGCCGGTGATACTCGAGACCAGTACCACACTTTGGACTACGAGTTCAGTGGTCAGCTGCCCATCACGCACCTCATCCTCATCGTTGCTCCCAATAACAACAACAAATAATAACAACAACGACATTTGGATGTGCTGAACAGTTGACAAAAAACGATATGTATGTAGGCCACATAGTTGCATAAAACAAAAAAAGAGTGAGAGAAAAAAAATTTTTTTTTTGATCAATTCTTTTTTCATTTCCTTTCTCCTTCTTCACTATTTTTTTATTGTTCTTTTTGTCACTCTTCAATGAAGCCATACGAGTTCACTCTCCAGTGTTGTTGCTTGTGTTGGTAACTTGGGGTGAGAGGGTTGATGTTGATATTGGTGTCGCTGTCGTACACATGCCTCACTTCACGGAAGATTTCATCCAAACTGGAGTGGACCTGAACGTGACGCCCAAACTGGAGATTGAGTTGGAGCTGCACGTCCTTGCGTCGGGTGTACTTGGGGTGACATCCGACAATCAAGTGCTTGTTTTCAAGCGGGGCGAGGACCATCCACTTCCCAATTTCCAGAAGAGTGATGGGACACAAGGTTTCACATGGAAACCAAAAGAGGATGCAGCGGGCTTTCTTGAGATGTCTGTGTTCCCAGGTGACCTGAATGTCGAACGCATTCTCGTCGTTCACGTCAAAGGTAGCCCTGCGTGGGTTGAAGAGGAACAGCCCAGGGCAAGTTTCCAAGAGTCGAGTCTTGATATCGGTCTGCCAGTCAGGACATCCAGTGATCCCTCCGGCCAAAAAGACAGTCGGTGAATCGTCACTCTCCTCGTAGTTGTCTGGACATTCATAAAGGTACTTTTTGTTTTCCGCCACAGCAACCACCACATCATCACCACCAGCACCAGCGACACTTTCGACTTTGGCAATTGATTCCATGACAGAGAGAGAAAAAAAAGAAAGAAAGAAAAGAAAGAAAGAAAGAAAGAAAAAATGAAGAGAAGGAGAAGTTGAATGGGGGATGAAGAAGAAAAAAAAGAAGAAACCAAAAAAAAGAGGTGGAACTTTATGGGCATTTTTTTGATTCCTTTCCCTTTCATAAACAAATCGTGACATACACTCCTTCTCCCTCCTCCACCCTCCCCCCTAAAAACATGTATCTCAACCGCACCTTCACCATCGAATGGACCGAAACATTGTTGATAACTGGCACCATGACTGTCACCATGACTGTCGATGGAAGCGAGGTTGCCATTGTGGGAAAGTTTGAGAACTTGGATTCCAAGGAGATTTATCTATATAATGACAGCACGGACGTGTCGATGTGGGATATACCCAAGGAGGTCATTTCAGAAGTGATTAACAACTCATTTTGGAGAATGCTCGACGAGTTTCATGAATGGAATGGAACTACACGCAAGCACAAGGGTACTGCTGCTGCTAAAGGAAAAGCAGAGGCTGAGAAATGTTATCAGCAGCTCCTTGCCGCCGTCGCCACTACCACCATATCTGCCGCTTCAGAATAATTATAATGATGATAAAATGTGTGTGCGAACAACAACAACAACAAAACGAATGAAAAAAATCAAGAAAAAAAAACAACTTCTCCTTCCTTCCTTCCTTCCTTCCTTCCTTCACTCTCTCTCTATCTCTTTTTTCTTGCAGGCCATTTTTTGAAAAAAAAGATGTCACATCCCTCCTCATCCTCATCGTCGTCATCAACAGTAGACAGGGAGCGCTTGCTTACTGCCAACGAAAGGATGCAGACATCCACTGATCGATTGAAACAGATTCAAATAGTGGCACTGGATACTGAAGAGGTTGGCAACAACATCATGCACGACTTACACAACCAGCGAGATGTCATTAAACATGGAAGTGATTCCATGCGACACGTTGAAGAGAACGTTGAAAATGCTAGCAGGACATTGAGACTCATGGACCACCGACTTGGGTTACTTCGCGCCACTGTTGCCATCTGTGTTTTTCTCTCACTGTTCATTGTAGTATTGATCATTGTGATCAAGTTGGATGGTCAATAAATTTGAAAAAGGGGGAGAGTGTGCCACATATAACTTTTTTTTCATTTTTTTTCATTTTTTATTTTTCATCCCAAAAAAACAATTACGAAGAAGAAGAGGAGAGTGCCTGTCCCTTTTGATACGCGAATCGCGAAAAAAGAGCAACATGGTCGGACGGGTAAGTGGCCGATGGTAATCCAATGTGGTCCGCAGAAGTTCCATCGTGTCCCTGGAGTCTTCTCTTGTCAGGAATCTCGAGGATTTCGATGGGTCGGGCCTCTTGGTTGTGAAGGATGTAATCAATGGTGCGCAGTTGCTCGCGGTCTTCCTTGTACTTGAAAGAAGTGAAGTCTGGGTGCCTTCCTCCGATGCAGTAGGCACTCTTGAACCCAGCATGGGTGAATTCTTCCATGACCTCCTCGTCAGGCTCGGCGTTAAAGTCTCCTGCAATGATGATAGGATATCCGGCGATGGTTGTGTCCCCAAGGGTGCCCACAATGGTCTTGCCCTGGAACAGTCGTCTTTTCTCGAATCCTGCCTTCGACTTGAGGTGGGTGACAGCGATGGTGATGGAGCTATAATGCAAGTCGTTCTCGTTGTCGTTGTCGGCAAAATGGAAATGGCAGATGGTGGACTTCTGATTCCCTTGAAAGTTTGTGGATATGCCGCTGTAGATGGCGTGATCCAGTGTTCTCTGGGCTCTCATGTAGAATTTTTCCTTGTATAAAAGGAGAATGCCTTCGCGTCCATCCCTCTTGAGGATGTAAGTCATGCTATAGAGCCTGCGTCCGGGTCTGCGCAAGTGGTAGTTGATGAAGTCTTTGATGAAGTCAATCGTTTTCGGGTCGACTTCTTGAAGACAGATGAAGTCCGCGTCGTACCCGAAGATTTCGTCGAGGAGAGGTTGCACCCTTTTTTTCCAGTCAAGGAATTCTTCTGGGACTTTGGGGAAGGCTGAAGTGGTCGCATTGCAGTCGGCCAGGGTGTTGAACTGGAGCACAGAGAAGGTGCCTTCATTGTCGCCAGGTGTCTCTCCCACCTGCACAAAGCGTCGTTTAAGCAAGGGAGTTGAAGAGGTCATGTCGACAGGAACACAAAAGAAGAAAAAGGAAAGGAAGGAGAAAGAAAGAAAGAAAGGAAGGAAAGAAAGGAACGAAGACAAAAAAAAGATAATAGATGCGTACATATTTTTTTGGGGGGGGGGAAAAAAAGGGAGGTTGTTGTTCATTCATTCATTTTCTTATTTGGTAAGCGGCAGCAAGGGCTTGGAAGGCTGGCTCTGATTTGTGGGAGGGGATGCTGTCCTTGGATGATTGGTAGACTCGGTGGCAAAGAACCATCTGAAGTTCCATGGGCAGTCGTTTCATGATTAGAAAGAAACGACTCGAGGAGGCAGCAGCGGCAGTAGAGGCGGAATCGGTAGCATGCAGGTTGGGTTGTTGTTGGAGGAGGATGAGGAGGTCGTCACAGAGAAAGATAACCGTAGCAAACAGTTCAGTGATATACTGTTCACTGAAACCATGTTTGATGCGTAATTCATAACGCAATTTGGAGGGATGGGCCACCAGCTGATCGAGAAGTTCTTTCATGTCTTCAGGTAGACCCCATCTCATCGGGTCATTTGGTTTCAACCTCATGTCATGAATGCTTCCTGCATAAGTCAAAGTGATGGCCTTTTTGTCGAGATCTCCGAGGTCTCTGCCACTGGCAATCAAGAGCTCTGCGTATTCTTTTAAGTTGTTTTTGTCCTTTATGTAATATCGCACGCAACTCCAGAAACCACTGCGACCCCTATCGTCCACTGCGGTTGTATTCACTCGGTCATCTGCCAGAAACATTCGAAACAGAGAGGGGTCGTCTTGGCTGATGGCTTGCATGAAGGGTGTGGATCCTATATTCCAATAATCCGTATCTCTCTCATTGACATTGATTCCAGGCAGACTCAGGAGAAATTGAACACAGTGGTAAGCGCACATGCTGCAAGCTAGGCTGAGCATGGATTTCCCATTGATGTGTAAAAGTGGTGAAGGTGATGGTGACTCTTTTATCTGCACCTTGAGCAACTGAACGTCATCCATCATCATGGCCTCTGTGACAAGGTCTTCTGACATTGTGTGCTTTGTGTGCGAAGAGGAGATGATGATTATGATGATGGATGTCCAAGAAAAAATAATAAATAAAGAAAAAAAAGTGAAAGGAGTAAAAAACAAGATGGAGAGAAAGAAAAAAAAGAAAAAAAAAGAAAAAAAAAGAAAAGAAACAACACGACTTCTCTTGTTTAAATTAAAAAAAAACAAAGTTATTTACTTTTTGTTGTAGTGGTGGTTCTGAAGAACTTTGCTAACCGTTGGAAGGCGGGTTCGGAGTTGTGGGAGGGGATACTGTCTTTGGGTGAGCCGTAAACGCGATGGCAGATGATCATCTGGAGTTCCATGGGTAACTTTTTCATGATGAGAAAGAAGAAGGGTGTCCCACAGGTGGTGATGGCATGGGTGTTGAAGGTGAGAAGTCCATCACAGAGGAAAACGACGGAGGCAAACAAGTCAGTGGCATCCTGTTGACTGAAACCATGCTTGATTCGCAATTCTTGGCGTAATTTGTTAGGGTTGAGGGCCAATCGATCCAGTATGTCTTTCATTCGTGGGGTAACTCGGAACTTTGAATCCACCTTCTCGTTCTGCCACATATCATGGATGCTTCCGCTGTAGAGCATGGTGAATGCTGGTGTAGAAAAAGAGCCCAGATCTCTGCCACTGGCGATGAAATATTCTGCAACATCATCTATCTCATCACCACGAGCTTTATTTAGCAGGCACCACCACATGGCACTGCAGCCGTAATCATCTCGCATGGCTGTGTCCACTCGTGCATCCTTCAGAAGCAAGGCAACCACAGATTTTCGTGCACTTGCGCATGAATCCATAAATGGGGTCGAACGATGATGACTGTCAGGCCCGTTGACATTGATATCGGGATGTGCCAGAAGATATTCGACACACTTGATAGCATTGTGTGTACAGGCCAAGCTCAGAATCGTCTTTCCATAAGAGTTATCCGAGCGACTGTTTGGGTTTATATAATGTGGTGACGACGTTGGCAGGGACAACTTTTCTCTGAGTAGTTGAACATCGTCCTTCTCGATGGCAGTAAAGACACCGCCCCTCTCACCCAACATGATGCGCTTCGTCGTCGTCATTGTCGTTGATGCACACACCAACACAAAATATTTTTTCTTTCTTTAAAAAAAGGGAAAGGAAGAAAAAAAAGAAAGAATAAAAAGAGAAGGAGAAAAAAGTGTGCATGTGTTGAATGAAAAAATAAAAAAAATAAAATCACTTTCACTTCACTTCATTTCATTTCCCTCCTTTCTTCTTTCTTCTTTCTTTCTCTCCCTCCAAAAACAAATATATATAAGATGGCAGGTCATCTTCCGGTGCTTACTGTAGAGCGTAGATTGATGTTTCTGATACAAGAGGGCAACACTGTTGATGTGGCCACCTTTTTGAAAAATCACTCAGAACTGAACATCAATGGGCACATGATTGCATCCTGGACGCCTCTTCACTATGCGGTGCACTGTAAGCGTGCTGAGATAGTTAAACTTCTTCTGACCCATCCTGACATGGATGTCAATTATGCGGTCCCTGGTGGAGCGACTCCTTTCGAAAGTGCATGTCTTTACGGCAACCAGGACACACTTGAAGTTCTGTTGAACGATCCTCGTGTCGATACCACATTTTGCCCATGGGTTGGATGCAGTCCATTGCGGGTCGTTGCCAAGCCTCAATGGGGCAAGGAACCACTAGGATGCGTTCGTCGTCTTATACTAAGCGGTCGAAATTTGGGAGATGTCATGGATCAAAGTCGACGCACAGTGGATGCCTATGACGGTGTGGAACTAGAGATAGACCCAAAAGTCCAACCCCTCATCGCCCAATTTACCGCCGACCCCGAACGAACACGTCATGAGATGAGGGCGGACCTGGGGTACGCAGCTGAGCTCGCAGCCGACATGTATGCCTTGATTGTGTTCCTATGTGATGATCTTCTCCAACTTAAATCATCATCATCGTCTCTTGCTCTTGATCCTGCACTCGTTTCGGATATGGAATCATGTACTGCTGCCCTTCGCTTCTTCAACATGACCAAGAAACTCCCCATGGAACTACAAATGATCTTGTGTCATCGTGCCATGGGATTCATGAAGCAGAATATCCCTCACAAAAATTCAGAACCGGCTTTCCGATCCCTTGCTGCGCAATGAATATTAAAAAAATGAAATGAAATAAAATAAAGTCACAAAAAAAATTTTTTTCTTTTCTCTCACAAAAGTTCAAAACCTGCTTTTCAAATGACTTGTGTTGTTTTTTTCTTCCTCGTGTTGACGATAAATAGAGAGAGTTCCAAAAAAAGAAAAAAATATTCTTTCCTCAACATACTTCCTTCCTTCCTTCCTTCTTTCGTCGGATTCCTCTTCGTCTTTTTCTATCCTCTTCTCCTCGTTACTTGCATGTCCTCACTCGCTGTCCTTGCCTACACACCAACGACATACGTCAAGATGTCCTACGCTGTCCCGCCGTCATGGAAACCTGATCTCTACATGGAAATCGTCAACCCTGATGATCATCAAAGCGTTGATGTTGCCAGGAAGTTTCTCCAAGATCATCCTGATTATGACATAAACAGCAGAGGGAATCACGGACATACTGCCCTTCACGGTGCCCTCTGTGTCGATGATCAGGGAGAGACGTTGAAAATTCTACTCGCCCAGCCCGGGATGGATGTGAACAGGAAGACTCGCAACGCTAGAACAGGACTGGATGAACACTCGCCTGTTTACCTTGCCTGTCTCTCCACCTGGGTCGCAAGCAACCCTGTTCATTGGAGGATCCTGCTCGAGGACGAACGCGTGGATATCACTGCGGTGGATGACTTCGAGGGCACCACTCCACTCTGGGGGGCTGCCAGCTCCAACAATTTGCCAGCCATCAAGGCCATGATTGCGTTCAGAGACAACAAAGACTTGAACCTCAAGCACATCGCAAAGTACGGTGTTGGCAACTTCACTCCTGTCGAGATTGCCCAGGTACTTAGATTTGATCTAGTGGCTGACCTGCTCACTCGATTCGAGAACGATCCCATTGCCACCAGGAAAGAAATCAGACAAGAATTGGGTCTCCCCCCTTTCTCTGTTGCCCCTCTCGCTATAACAAACTGATCCATAAATAAAGGAAGAAATAAAAAAAATAAAAAAATAAAAAAAGTTGTTACCTATCCTTCCTTCCTTGCATGCGCATCCTTTCCACCCTCTCTCTTGTGCTCATTTCTATTCTCTTCTTCTTCTTCCTTCATCCATCCTTCGCAACACGCACGCCGCAAGAACACTGTCATCTCCACGAAAAAATGGTTGAAGCTGCTGATGCTACTGTCACTTATCATACTGCAGAGTCTGCCTTTGAGGCTGTTCTGAGTTGCCGTCACCCCCATTCTCTTGATCTCTGGCGAGAAGACTTCATCGCCAACAAAGGGAAAGGGACCCTACTACCCATACTTCACTTCCTCGCCAGCAAGAATGATGCAGATGCCATCCGCACCTTGGTGAGTCTGCATAAAGAGAAGGGGTGGGACTCTTTCATGTTTGAAAAGATGAACCAATGTTTGCCAGGCGGGCAGGACAGATCACCCTTGAGCATTGCCTGTGAGAAAGGTCACTACGAGGCTATCAAAGCATTGCTGGAGTACCCCGATACGCACATAGATCACAGGATGACCAGCAATGCCTCACCCATCGTGTTGGCCGCCTCGGAGGGTCACATGAACATAGTCAAACTCCTGTTGGCCCATAGCCATGAACAAATTGGAGTTCGTTGCATCCACTTTGCCATGGCCAAGTACTGGAATGAGGCCACTAAAAGCTTCATGACCGTCACTCCAGAAACCGTTGCCAACCACAGGGGACACAATGATATTGCTGAACTTCTCAGTATCTTTCAGGCTGACTCCATCCAAAGAAAGCAAATCAGAAACCAATTGCGCAAGGAGTTGGCTCTCTCGCTGCCTCCCTACATGATAGATGAATGAATGTGAGAGGGACAAAAAAAGATGAAAATTCAATCCGGATTTTTATTGTCGCTTTTTTTTATTGTCGTTGTCATTTGTGTTCTTTTGTTTTTTTCATGAAAAAAAGGTCTGTTCATTTTTGTAATGAATGATGGCAGGGTCCTTGGTCATGGGCACGAGATGAGGATGCAGCCATGTTTTGGTCAAACCAGGGGCATATGTAAACGTCAGGGCAATCACGCGAAGCTTGAAGACACACATGACAGGTTGAGATAAGGGTCTCTTGTAGCTATGCAGCCTGATTCCACTTTCATAAGGCCAAATATACTCGCATGTCGCGAATCCTTCAAAGTGCACCTCTGATTCCTTTCCCGTTCGCACGTAAAGTGTCCCCATTCCATTGATGCCAGCGAGGTTTTTTTCGTTAGTGGACGAAACATACAAGACGTCCTCAATGTACCACACCCCGTCCTCCAAGGTTGTGAATGTCTGGATCGCAAATCGAACCTGACGCGTCTTATCTCCTAGGATGTGGTACCGATATTCAAGACCACCCTTGTGGGAGAGGAGACAGGGTAAGATGACATTGTGAACAGCTGTGGTATGAACGTAATCATCCGGGACAGTCACTGCCTTGGAGGCATCGGTGATGATGACTTGGCTGGTCATTTGTATTATCTTTTTTTTATGTGTGTATGTGTGTAGAGTGACACAGGAGACTGAAGAAGGAGGAAGGAAAAAAAAGGTTTTTTTTGTTGTCGTTGTTTTTTTTATTCACAAACAAACAAGTTTTTTTTGTGCAAGGGCCTTAAAGGCAGGTTCAGACTTGTGGGAGGGAATGCTGTGTTTGGGAGAGCCATAGACACGATGACAGAGAAGCATCTGGAGTTCCATAGGTAGCCTGCGCGCTATGCGAAAGAAAACAGGCACTCCACAGGGGGCGACAGCCTGCATGTTGAGCTTGAGAAGATCATCACAGAGAAAGATGACCATGGCAAACACGTCGGTGGCATCCTGTTCACTGAACCCATGCTTGAGGCGCAGCTCGTGGCGTAGTTGGATAAAATCATTTCTTAACCGATCCAGCAAATCTTTCATTTCTGGCATTAGAGCGCGGTTTGGTTCATCCTTCTCGTTCAATGCCATCATGTCAAGAATGCTTCCAGAGTAGATCAGGAACTCCCCCCTTTGAGTAAAACTGCCGAGATCCCTGTCACTGGCTATGAAGAGTTCACAGACTTCCAGGTGTTTGTTGGAGCATCTCGAACTATCATGAAACCGAATCACTCGCCACATGGCACTGCAGCCATCGGAGGTCAAGGTTGTATCAACGCGAGCGTCTGCCAGGAACATCCGAACCACGGAGAGCTCATTGGATGTGCAGGCAATCATGAAAGGTGTGGTATTTTTATATACGAAACCATCACGTACATTGACATCAATCTCAGGTCGCGCAAGGAGGAACTTGACGCACTTAGAGGCTTTGTGGATACAGGCCCAGCTCAAAAGCGATCTGGAATATTTCTCATTACCGGCGTAGCGAACGTCCCTGTTACTAGTCATGAAATACGATGATGACAATGGCATCCCCTTCATCTGTGCCTTGAGCAACTGGACATTGTTGGTCTGGAGTGCCTTCCAGATACCTGCATCATGCATGCTTTGTCTTTGTCTTTTTGTTGTTGTTATTGTTTTCCAAAAAAAAACGATGTGCATGTGCGAGGGAAGGAGAGAAAGAATGAGAGAAAGAGAGAAAGGTTGAAAAAGGAGGAAGGAAGGAAGACTCGATTGGTGATGACGGCAAACAAGACAAAAAAAGATTTATTATTGTATAAGAGCAAGGGCGCTCCCCAATTGTTGGAAGGCAGGTTCAGACTTGTGGGAGGGAATGGTATCCTTGGGTGACTTGTAGACTCTATGACAGACCATCATCTGAAGTTCCATAGGTAACTTGGAGACCAGCACGAAGAAGCGAACAGGACGATGATGATCATCGTCATCCTCCTTGAGGTCACCACCACCATCCTCTTCCTTGGGTCGTAACACAGTCTCGATGATGATCTTCGCCGTCTTTTCCCTTTCCTTCTTCTTTGTGTTCACAGTCAGCAGGTCCTCACAGATAAAAATGACCAAGGCAAAGAGGTTGGCAGACAGTACATCCGCGATGCCTAAGTCACCACACAGTTTATGTCGCACACCCACCGGGTCCTCATTGAATTTCTTCAACAAGTCAAGGATGTTCTGTTTTTCGTCCCAGGACGTGGCGGGTTTGCTCCTGGTATAATAACTGGCACCGAAATCCTTCACCGTGTTCCCTAATTCCCTGCCGCTGGCGATCATCCATTGGACGAGGTTTAAATAACCACGATTCACTGCCAACCACAAGGGTGTGCGCCCATGTGAGTCTGCTAGGGCAACGTTCACACGTGGGTCGGATATCAAGAAGCGTAACATGCCCACGCTCCCACAATGACAACATGCTTCAAGAGGGGTGAAGGATGTCGCCGCAGCGTTCAAATCGATGTCAGGATGATGCACCAGGATAATCTTGGCCATGTTGACATAATCCCGTTCTACGGCAGACCCCAACGCCATTTCTAATGTATAGTTGTCCACACATATCCTGGTGACAGGATCAGCGAGCATGCGTCTCACTTCTTCTTCCTCGTTCTTTTTCACAGCCATGCTAAACGCCTGACGAGCAATAAATCCAGGCATGGTGACATCCATTTTTTTTCTTATGACAGCACACAACGACAACAACAACGACAAAAAGCTTACAATGGAAGGAGGAGGAGGAGATGGTTACGTGTTGTCACATATTTTTTTCTTTTTTTTGACTTCACGCACACACAAAAAAAGAGGAGGGGGCCCCCTCTATAATGTAGATGCCAGTATGGCTAGTTGTTGGAAGGCGGGTTCGGATTTGTGTGAGGGAACATTGTCCTTGGGTGAATCACAGGCTCTGTGACAAATCACCATCTGGAGCTCCATGGGTAATGTGGAGACCAATGAGAAGAAACGAACCGTTTCATCTCTTGGTTGTAACGTGGTAGTGATAGTGTCAGTAGACTGGGTTGCCGCTGTAGTTGCTGTCACGATCGTCAACAAACCTTCACAGACAAAGATAACCAGGGCAAAGAGGTGGGTGGCCTGTTCATCTGCCGTGCCCAACAGGATCCGCACGTCGTGACGTACTTTCATTGGGTTCTGGGCAAACTTTTTGAGCAAGACCTTACATTGTTGCACCTCGGTCCGTGATGTGACAGGCTCAGTCAAGGTGTAATAAAAGGCCCCTCCGTCTCTTTTCACGTCCCCTAGTTCCTTTCCACTCGCGATCATCCATCGGACCACTTCCAAATAGCCATCATGAAGAGCGGCCCAAACGGGTGTGCGGCCCTGTCTGTCTGGCTGGGCAACATCCACACGTGGGTCAGTCAATAAGAATCGCACGACACCAAAGCTCCCATACTCTAAGGCACTCTTGAGAAGAGCAGAGTTCGAGATCAGCATATTTAGATCCAGTTGGTAAGGAGTATTCCGTGCCATCAACATCTTGAGTATATCCACATAATCCAGACGCGCGGCATCGCTCAGTGCAATGGACATCGTCTTGACATTCAGTCCCCATACAAAGGAGGGGTCCGTGAGCATACTGGCCACTGTTTCTTTGTGATTCTTGCGCACAGCCTCCTGAAAGATGTCGTCCGAAAAGTTCATGGAAGTAAGAATAGTGTTCTTTGTTTGTGTAGATAGTAGGAATGAACAGACTGAACATAAAGAAGAAAAGAAAGAAAGAAAGAAAAGAAAGAAAAGAAAGAAAAGAAAGAAAAGAAAGAAAGAAAGAAAGAAGGAGGATCAAGATTTTTTGTTGTTGATGTGGATGCTGTTGTTTTTTTGATTGATTGATTAATCACTGCCTCCTTCCTTCCTTCCTTCTTTTTTCTTGAGAGATTGAAAAAAAACGAAGAATGAGAAACTGGATTTATTATCATCACCCATGCCCTGATGGTGTGTTTGGTGCCCTCTGTGCCTATCTGTACTTCCAGCCTCGCAGAAATCCCACCGCCATTGTGGCCGAGGATGAAGGCGTACCTCTGGATGAGGCTGAGCAAATGTTCCCACCCTATCCTGTGCCCCTCTGCAACTACGTGCCACTGTCTCACACGTCGACCACAGACAAGGACAAGGACATGGAGACCGATCTGGAATTCATCCACTCTGACCAAGGTGACGTTGTGTACTTGATTGACTGTATTGGCCCACCAGGATTTGTGTCCAAACTTTGTGCCAAAGCCAAGAAGGTGGTCCTTCTTGATCATCACAAGACGGCCAAAGAGCAACTCGACGAGATGAAGAAGGCAGGCGAGTTACCCGTTAACCTGACGATTGTGATGGACATGACTCGCAGTGGTGCAGAGATTGCCTTGACCTACTTCAGGGATCTCCTTGACATGGACAGTCGTGGTGTTCAACAACTTGAAGTGTCTCCCAGTGTGCTCAAAAAGATCAGGTTTGTTCAAGACAATGATCTTTGGAGGCACGAGATTATGGCCTCCAAGGCCTTTTATACTGGACTGGGCGAGCTCAAGATTGATTACAACTTCATGACCAACCCCAAAGTGTTCACCCAACTTATTGAGTTTGACATCGACTCTACTATCGAGTTGGGGATCCAGGCCACTGCCAAGAGGGAGGAAGAGTTGAAGGAGATGCTCCAGCATACCTTCACCATCCAACTCAAGGATGTGGATGGGGTGATTCACAACTGTCTGGCTGCCGAGTCCACTGGTTACGAATATGCGAGCGAACTGGGTCACCGTCTCTGCAGTTTGGCCACAGCCAAAGGATTCATTGAAATGGGAGTGGTGGTCATGATACAGACAAAAAGTCCTCTGGAAAGGACAGTGAAGGTCTGTCTCCGCTCTCTTCACTCTGAAGAGAAGAATCCCCATGGCGTTGACACCACACGCTTTTCGAAAGTTCATGGTGGAGGAGGACACAAAGGCGCATCTGGCTTTATGATCACCCCCAAGGAGTTTGAGGAACTTTAGTTCTGAATGAACATCACACACACTTTTTTTTGTTTTTTTTCTTGTTCGCTGAAGAAAAAATAAAAAATAAACAAAGCAAAGAACAAAGAAAAAGAAAAAAAGAGAGTGTCATTTCACAGAAGGGTTGGATGAAGTGGTGGAGATGGATATGGTCAGTTGTCGAAAGGCGGGTTCTGACTTGTGGGTGGGGATGCCGTCTTTGAAGGACCGGTAGACTCGATGACAGAGAATCATTTGAAGTTCCATGGGTAACTTGCGAATCATGAGGAAGAACCGAGTGGTGCCCGGGGTGGTGATGGCCTCATTGTTGATGCGGAGGAGGTCGTCGCAAAGAAAGATGATCAGGGCAAACAAGTCCACAGCATCCACTTCATTGTATGCACCGCAGTCATCATTGTACTTGAGACGCAGTTTGTGACGGGTGCCCAAGGGGTCTTGGAGAAACCCCTCCACTAAGGTTTGCAAATTTCGCCGCAATGAAAGAAGGTCCGGATGGACATTCCCCCAATAAGTCCCATTCCCGACGACAATTATATTTAATAACTCAGGGATGGTTCCACTGCATTGCATTGACTGACCCCTTTGGTTTACATTCCCAAGATCTTTCCCGCTGACGATGAGTCTTTCAATGATCTCCAGTGCATCTTTATGTCTGTACTGAGAGATCGCGGTCCAGAGAGCGGTGCAGTTGTGGTTGTCTGTCAGCGAGGCATTGACTCTTGGGTCTGCCAGGAGCATCTTGACGATAGACAACTGATTCCACCAGCAAGCTGAAATCAAGGGTGTCTCCCCGCCTGACAAGTTCGTTCGAACATTAACATCCACATCAGGATGGGTTCTCAAAAACTGGGCGCATTTAGGTTTACCATAGGCACAGGTATTATTGAACGCAGTCCGATCATACCCACCTATGGCGTGCGTGTTAATGTTGAAGCCTGAGGGTGCCTGAAGTAATGCCTGCTTCAGTGCCTCCACATCGTCATCATAGATAGCTTTACCCACAGCTCTGGAGAATTCTAACATGTGTTAGGGTTGGCAAAAAGGAAAAAAAATAAAAGAGAAGAAAGAAGAAAGAAAAAAAGAGCGAAGGAGTGGTGGTGGTAGTTGGCAGTTGATAGCAATGAAAAAAATGAATAGGGTTGGCGATTGATTGATTGATTGATTGATTGTGGTTGCTGTCATTTATTATTATTTTTTTGGTTGTGTCTGTCATTTGTTGGGGGGTTTCTTTTTGTGCGTGCGTGCGTGTGTGTGATCCATCATTTCTTCTTCTTTCCCATCGCAATGACCGCCAGGCGCTTAGACTTGTAGCTCTTCACGTTGCTCTCAAAGAAATGAGAACCACGAGATATTGATTTCCATTCACCTACTGCGGCGTGCGTGTTTGCATAGATCATCCTTTTATCCACCGTCTCGGCCAGTAGTTGCAAGTTAAACTTGGTGTCCAACATCAGTGAGGTTGAGTTTTGGGGGATCGTTGACGGTGGCGACCCGGGAGGGGCGATGCTCTGATAGATCAGGGTATTCATTATGCTGACCTGAGTGGAGGTATCGAACGCACTCATGGGATATTCTTGGTCAGGGTCAAGCTCCCAGTTTTGCTTTCTGGCGTACTCCAGCATAACTGAAAAGAGAGTCCACCCACGGGAAGGATGGCTCATGATTTCATCATCTGTCAGAAAATGGATCAGCATCCAGTAGGCGAAGGGGACGGTTCCTCCATCTCTGAGAATGGGGCAAGGGTGATGGACAGAGGCTCCATGATCCAGCAGGGTATTCATTTTGGCAAACCCTCCCACGGTGACAGCCAGTTGGAGATCCTGGGTGTGGATGACAGCGCGACCTCGGTCACATTTGTTGAAATGGAGGAGGGTGGTCAACAGGTTGGCATCGTTAGGGGATCGAATAGCATAGCTCAGTGGGGTCTCCCCTGTGCCTGACTTGCGATTGAGATCCAAGGTCTTCCTCCAGTCGCGACAGTTGAGGACCAGGTCGAGCTGGGCAGTGCCTTGATCTTTGTAGTAACCAAAGCAGACCAAGTGCAGTAGGTTCACGTCTTGTTGGAGCAACTCGGAGTGAGGGGAGTGGATGTAGGTGTGACAGGGTGCATTGACATCCACGGCCCCAGGAAAGGTGATGTGAAACTGCACGGCCAAATGAGCGAGATGTAAGGCCTCGGAGAACTCGTTGCTGGTGACGAAGGTGTTGGTGGAGGGCACGAAGTGTTCGGTACTGAAGAGGGCAGACATAATCTCTGATATGTGAGGATCAGAGAGAGACCACGAGACCGTGGATGAGTGATGCGGAGCCCGCTGCTCACGTGTGATGAACATCTTCAGGCTCTCTTTGTGATGATCATCCTCTTCGTACACTGTCTTGATCATTTGACTGCGGGACGGGTCATGTTCAACAGAAAAGCAGGCCAACCCTGCCATCAGTCCACATCGCTCGTGCTTTGTTCCCAAGGGAGTGGTATAATAATGAGAGGTGTTGCCGCCATTGTTTTTGCGATTGTCGTGAAAGTCTGCATCATCACTCTCATCAAAAAGCAGAGGGGGAGACCACAAGGTGGTGTGTGGATCTCGCTTTGCCATCACCTTTTGCAACTCTTCGTCGTAAGCATCCTCCCTGAATATGACCCTGTGAGTTTCGATGGCCATGTTACGTTTCGTGACAGAGTAACGTGATGACGGCGGCCAGGGTCCTCTCAATCTATGATCAACGTACTGTTCCATTTGTGATCCCCAGGTAGACCCTTTGTTGTTAGGGGTAGCCTGAGGAGGGGAAGGCTCTTTCTCTTTCTCTTTCTCATCGTCGGCATCGTCAGCCTCTTCATCCACATTCATGTCTTGGGTGGGATGTTTGCCCATCTTCTCGAGCTGTTCCAAAAACCTCTTCTTGGTCAACAGGTTGTCATGGTCTGCGTGAAACATCTCATTCCACTGTTGTATTTCATCCAAGGTGAGTCCCTTCTTTGGTGGTGGTGGTGGTGATGATGTTTGCGAGATGAGCTTGATAACTTGATTCGCTGCTTCCGTGGTCGACGACGAGTCAAGAGTGTGAGGCGTATCCTCCTCCATCGACTCACCCAACTCCTTCTTCACAAGCATAGTGGTATCCTTGCTGGTCGAGTGGAATTTCACGTTCGCCTCTGGGTGCATGGATTGTAGCACCTTCGACCCATCGACCAGCTGGCGAGTCTTGCCATCACGACGACGACGATTATTCATATGAAGATAATGAAGATAATCATCGGGTGGTGAGTCAACCTGTTCAGTGTTGGGCATGATGTGAGATGTTTGGGCTGTGGGTTCTATGAGCCACCTCGTGGAACCAGGTGAGAACACTGCTCGATACATTGCAAGATCTAGCCCACGAACCGGACTCGTCATTGCCCTTGTCTCTCCAGGGTGGATCTCCTCCTCTTCCTCTTCCTCTTCCTCCTTGGGGCGAAGTCCCTTTGTCATGAGAGAGACTCCTCCTCCAGTTTGGGGCATCCCTTCCTTGTAAGCATCCAGCATGACGGACAGTGACTCTGCATCCTCGATGTCGTTGTGTTGTCTCCAGGTAGTGGAGCGCAGGTAATCAGTCATGGGACCGCTGTTGGACTTCATCACGGTTGTCGTCGGGGTCATTTCTTCCTCCTCTTTGGCCTTCACTTCGTCGGTGAAGATGGTGGTGGTGGTGTTGTCGGTGTAGTCAGACATGAAAGTGAGATAATCAGAAAAAAAAGATGAAAAACAAGAAGGAGCACTGAGTTGTGGTTATTATTATTGTTATTTTTTTTCGTTCGTTCGATACAAGAAAAAGAAAACCCCCAAAGAAGAACAACCAACCCTCCTTTTTATCACCTTTTTCCCTTTTTTATTTTCTTTCTCTCGTTTGTTATCAAATTATTTTTTTTCAAAAAAATGGACTCCACCGAAGCATATCGCTTTGCCGATTTCTGTTCGCATGATATGGAGGAGGAGGTTCGCGAATGTCTGAGTTGGTACCCTGATCATTATATTAACGCCAGGTTCAATACATGGACTGGGCTTCACCATGCCTGTTATAATGGTACAGATGCCAGAGTGGTGAGGTTATTGTTGGCACATCCTGCCATCGAAGTGAACGCACTGACTCTCCAAGGGGAAACATCACTCTCATTGGCCTGTCAATCTGGTAACACAGAGGCGGTCAAGGCACTGTTGGAAGACCAACGCACGGATCCTGACATACGTGCCTCTGGTGACATGACCCCACTTCACTGGGCTATACGACAGGGTAAGATAGAGATGGTGGAATGGTTCATTGCCGACTGGAGAAACATCCTGCCCAGTATCATCTCGCCACGCGTGTTTGCAATGCACAAAAACACACTTTCAGCCAAGGTGACCTTACTCGACAATTTCAAGTTTTACCCCGAGAAGACACGGTGGGAGTTGCGTCACAAGTTGGGTCTCTTCGACACACTAGCTGCCGATCTGTTTGCCCACATCCTCTTTTTATGTGACGATTTTCTCCAACTGAAGAAGCAGAGACTGGAGGAAATAACAACGACATCGACGGCCACCTTTGTTGTTACACTGAACAGCAACACGGCTCGCTTCTTTCGGATAGCACAACAACTGCCCATGGAAATCCAGATGAGTTTGTGTTATGCAAGTGTGGGTGGTGGTATAGACAAGTGCTACATTACCACCCAACACTCTGAGCCGGCCTTCAAAGCCCTCGCAAAGATTTATGTATTGCAACAACAACAACAACAAGCTCAAAAATCATGAAAGAAAAAAAAGAAGAAAGAATGATTTTTTTGGTTGTCGTGATTTTTATTTTTTTTTCTTTTTCTTCTTCAAATATTTTTTGGGCAAGACAGCGAAAGGCAGGTTCAGAGTTCTTGGTCAAGATGTTCTGATTAGGTGAGTCGACCACCATGTGACATAAAATCATCTGGAGTTCCATGGGTAATTGTTGCAGGATGCCAAAGAACCTGGCCGCATTGAGCCTTTTGTCCTGACATAAATAATAATCCAGGAGTGCCTTCTTTGTGCTAAAAAACACCAGGGGAGGGTTGTCGACATCCTTGATGATTTGTAAAAGGTCATCACAGAGAAAGACGATCAGGGCAAAGCGATCCGCGACCATCGAGGCCTTGACGCCCAATTTGGATCGAACTTCATGTCGGGTACCCACAGGATCTGTCTCGAACTTCCACAGAAATTTAGAGCATACATTCCAAGGATTCTTAAAGAGACAAACTTCACGAGGTGTGCGTTCTTCGTGACAATAAGGTGCTGTTCGCTGAAAGTCACCCAGGTCATCTTCCCTGTCGCTTGCGATGAGGAGCTCCAGAACATCTTGGCGACTCTCACGGGCTGCCAGCCAGAATGCGGTAAACCCATCATCTGTTGTATGGCCCACATCCACGCGCGAATCTTTTAATAACATCTTAACGATGGCCGTGCGTCCTCTCTCACATGCTATCAGAAAGGCAGAGAAGCCGTGATTGTTCCTCTGGTTGATATTTAATCGAGGATGTTGTAGTATCGCCTCGACGATTCCGTCAGGTGAACATTTGATGGCTATCATCAGGAAACTGTCACCCCCGTCACCACTCGCGTTGATGTTCATAGTAGGACGCTTCTGCAGAAATTCTACTACATACCTCACATTATTGTTACACAAGGCTTTAAGCCACAACACGCCCTCAAGCTCATTTTGAGACCAAGACATTTTTTTCTTTTTTTTCTTTCTCTCTGTCGAGAAAAGAAAAAAGGAGAGGAAGAAGGAGGTTCGATGATGGAAAGGAAAGAAACCTTTTTTTTCTTTTTTTTCTTTTTTTTCTTTCTTCACACAATTTCAACAAAGTCCTTGTTGATGGTGACACAGTGTTGAGCCAACATCTGAAAAGCATGCTCGGACACCTTGTGAGGAATGATGTCTTTGGCACTCCCCACTGCCCGTAAGCAAACGATCATTTGAATTTCCATGGGCAGCCTGCGAGTGATTTCCAAGAAGCGGGTTGATTTTGTATCACGCTCACTCAGCTTGAAATTGTACTTCTTCATGCATTTCTTCCATATTGTGGTGGACTTCTTGAGCCGCAGGAGTTCGTCACAGTGAAAAATGATGTGGGCATAATGTCCAGCCGCCTCTTCATTCAATAGCCCAACTTCCCGCCTGTAGTGGGAGGACCAATAGTGGGGGTCGACCTGAAAGATTTCCAGCAAGTGGAAAATCAACAGGTCATCCACTATTTTGATAGTTTTGAACTCATCGAGGCAAAGCCACGAGGTGATCTGGTGAGGTCGGAGAGCGATGAAGGCCATGAAGATTTCGCTGCGCTGATATATGAAGGCGTGCTTTAAGGCAGAAGACATTCCACCAGTAGGGACTCTGTCAATGAAAATCCAGGGCTCTCTCAGAAACCGCATGGCGACCTCCTGAGTGTCATTAATAACGCTCAAGACAAACCTTCTGTTGGCGATTTCGTAAAGCTCTGGCAAGACCGGACCGTGGGTATTGATCGTAGACAGGTAAGCCTCCAACTTTTCGGGAACACGGATAATATATTCTTCAATGTTCACATCGACATCGAGCTCTGGATGATCCCTCAAGAAAGAGGCAATTTCGGAAACACGATTAGACTCCACTGCATCATGCAATTGGAATTCCGCAGACATCGATGAGAGAGGAGAAAGAAAGGGAAAAAGGGAAAAAGGGAAAAAGGAAAGAAGGGAGAACGAATTGTTAGTTATGGAGTTGAGAAAAAAAACTAGAAAGTTTTAGATTATAATAATCTAACTCAGTTTTATGATTTTGGGATACCAGGCTGAACCCCAACCACCTTAAGATGATGCAAAAATGAATGAGGTGCTTATATAACTAAAAGAAAGTATAAGGTGGTTGGGGTCCAACCTGGTGTCCAACCCAGGACTCCATTTTTAATCACCTTCACCAGGAATCTTTCTTGTTTTTTTCTCTCCAATTCATCCAAACCCAAAAAAAACTCATTTCCTCTCCTTCTTCTTTCTTCTTCTTTTTTTGTCTTGTCTCTCTCTGCAAGAAAAAATGCCCAAGACCTCCCGATCTGAAACCCGTGCTTTTGTCTCTGAAGTCCTTGCGGAAGTGGCCTCATCCACCTCTACCGTGATTGCCACCCCTCCCCTTGTTCGTCCCTTCAAGGGAGAGGCTACATGCTGCAAGTGCGAGAAGGTTGCCTACTACTGGCAGAGCAACAAACCCTGCTGTGGAAGGCACTCTGACAAGGAGATTCGCGTCAATCTCAAAGCTCTCCCTGCTCACCTGGCCGACAAGAAGGCTGCTGAAAAAGATAAGGAGCTGGCTCAATTGGCCAAGGCCTCACCAGGGTTCATGATTGGCATGACCCAAATGCGCATGATGAAGGACAACACCGTTCCCAACTGTGTCATGGTTTTCCCCAACCGCAAGGCTCGTCATACTGACACAACCTCCCTCAAGGGAATGTATCATTACGGGTGTCCCAGTCTCTCCCCCATGTGTCTTGGCCCCGTCCTACATGGAGACCCAAGTATCAAGAACCCTTTGGTGACCTGTGTGGAGAATGAACACCAGGGGTTCAAGGTCTTTTGGTCTGAACTGGAACCGGATGGCATCACCCCCCTGCCCATCTACTTTGAGCGCCGCAAGAAGATCTTTGCTGATCCCATTCCGCGTCGCCACAAGCTGGGAGACTCCAAAGAAGAACACATGGCTGCCGCGGGTTTGCCTCCCGGAGTGAGTGCCAAGGACCACAAGAATGCCAACCACTGTGCCTTCAGTCTGCGCTGGGATCCCATCACCCAAAAGGAGAAGAGATTCTCGTACGTTGAGTCCAGGGTCTTTTACTGCCAGCATTATGAAGAACTGGCCCGTCGGGAGCCTGAATACGAGTACCTGATTCGTTTGGCACCTACTCGCACCTTGATGATCATGGGATACGATGCCCGCGACATCCCCGTCTTTGATTTACAAGACAAGAGCAAGGACGAACTGAAGACCCTCTTCAAGACTTGGTATTTGGATCCCACCACTCCTTTTGGGCACGAGACCGTCTTGCTGGTCATGTTGGTCTGTCAGCTCCGAGGACTGATCCCTCCTTGGCGCACAGCCTGAACATCAGCAACACCACACACAAAAATTGGAAAAAAAATCAAACAAAAAAAACAGACCTCTTCTTTTTCTTCTTTGTTTTTTTTGTGAGAATGAGTGTTTTCTTGAGAAGAAAAAAAAAGAAAAAAAATGAATCCCACTTCTTCCTCCTCCTCCTCCTTCGCCACCACCACCACTGAGCAAGAAAAAACAACGAGAGAACACTTTTGGCTCATCAGTACCACACCATTCAGCAACGTCTTGAAGACTCGACAGATCAAATTAATCTTCATGTCTACTACCACAGGAGGAGGAGATGATGCTCCACGCCCCAGCAGCGTCTCTTACATGACGATGGTCGACCCACGCGTCCCTACCTTCTCATCTCTCCTTCAGCAATTGGGAGAGGTGGACTTTGACTTTGACGAGAAGATTGGTGATGGTGGTGATGACGAGGGTGATCACCCAGAGAGGGGCCAGATCTCTGTGGATCCATTGTTCTCAACCAACCGATGGTGCGCCTCGGGCGTTCGGGGATTCTTGGACACGGCCAACATCATGTTTGCAGACATGCATCATTGGGAACCCTTTCGCAATCATCTGAAGCGAGCGTTGATTCATCATTACCTCTCGGGTGGAGTGGCCAGAGAGATTCCTGAAGGCGACAAACTCCTGACCATCGCCATTTATCTGGAAGGCAGATACAAGAGGATGTCCCTCGCGAAAGGTGGAGAAAGTGCAGGCATCACACGACGACGACAACAAAAAACTATCGACATACACAATGCTCTCTTGGGTTTGGCCTCCGAGGTTTCAGGACCTCAGGTCAAGTCAGATGCTTGGCCAGAGGTTCTTGGTATCTACAATGTCCTGTATGCTCACGAGGAGATGGTTGACTTGCTCTTAAAGCAAGAGGAGGCGGACAAACATCAGGGTACTCTGTATCTCTCTACCATCTTTGGGTGGGTTAGAGACATGAACAACAGCAAGATCTTCATGAACTTGCTCGACCACTTGAGGCGCTATTTTTTGGTCTTCCACGGTCACCTGACGAAGGATGACTTGAATCAATATGGTTGGATGTTGTTTTGGCGTCAAGTTCGATATTTGGTGGCTGTTTGGGGTGCCATGGAGCGGGTGATTGATCTGGATCATCATGACAATGATCAGAACATCAAGGTCTTTGAGGACATCTGGGCCGAAGTGGTCAAACAGATGCAGACAGGGTTCGATGACCTGATGGATCAGCATGTCCAATTGTGTGATACCAACCTGGTGGTGGCTGCCATCTACATGGCCGAACCTGAACGACTACTGTTGATCCCGGAAGAATATGAGCATGAGCAGGAGCACGTCCATCCACATGTTGATGAAAAAGAGGAGGTGGAAAACGAAGAAGAGGTTACCCTAACGTCCATGAATATTCATGATGAGGAAGAGATTAAAGAGATGGAACAGTCATAATGATGATAATAATAATAAAATTGTTCTCGCATCGCTACTCTCTCTCTTCTCTCTTTCTCTTTACTGCTCCTTCCATTTCTACCTTTTTTTTCGTTTGGGTTTATTTCATTTTTTTTCATTCAAATGTCTGCAATCAATGATCATCACCATTTCACTCCCACAACGATCAAAAGATGGCTATATAACCTTTGTAAAAATCAACCTAATATGATTCATGACTTCTTACTGGCTCATCCCGATTTTGATGTCACATGCAAGCTGGATGATTGTGACTGGGAAATCATCCATCATGTATGTTATAGACAGGACCAACCTGATGTAGACAAAATATTGAGGTTATTGCTCGCGCATCCCTCGATTGATGTGAACGTATGCGAGGGGTTTGGACAATCTCCCTTGTCGTTAGCATGTAATAACGATGCGGTGAGGGCGGTCGAAATTATGCTGGCTGACCCTCGCATAGACGCAGCCTTACCTGACGTAAATGATCACACTCCCCTTTGGTGGGCCAGCATAACTGGAAATCTCACCATTATGAAGCATCTCATGGCAAGCGGGAAGGAGTTGCGTTACGTTTCAACTAAACCCTTGAGGTTTGATGAAGCTGTCATTTCTCGACGCTGTATCTCCGACGAGGTGATCTCACTGCTGGAGCGATTTGAGCATAACCCCGAACTCACACGGTATGAGGTAGGGTCGGACATCAAAACTCCCATGGTGTATGCCTCAGGCCTATTTGCTGTCGTGGTCTTCATGTGTGATGGATTGCTCAAAATCCGCCCCATCCACCCGAGCTTCTTACCCTTCTTTGAGAAGCGACTTCGTTTTTTTCGTATGATGGCACGCTTGCCTATGGAACTTCAGATGATCATCTGTCTCCAGGCTTATGGCGTATCGGGCAGAAACAACATCCCCACCAAGTACTCCAAGCCTGCCTTCCAACACTTCGCAAAGAAGCTTTGAAAGGTGACAATCTTCATCTGTTTCGACAACGACAACAACCATAAGTTAAAACATGATACAAAATTTTTTTGGAAAAACTCCTCCTCCTTCTTCTTCTCCATCATCAACATGAACATGGACAACCATCACCATCATGAAGTGAATGAGAATGAGAACAAGGAGGAGGATGATGTTGAAGACGACGATGACGATGGTGTATATCCAGAAATCGTGGATCAACGGGGTCAAACTTACTTGCATCGTGTCATTATAGAGGGCACCAGGAATTGGTTGTACCATTATCTGGTTGACCCTGATGTAAACACAACACGGAAAGATAATAATGGCTGCACTCCCTTCTGGCTGGCCGCGCAACGTGGAGTCTGTGATTTGATCAACATCTTCGTGGCTCTGGGAAGGGACTTGGGAGATCTGACAGAAAAGGGCATGGAAATTGAGCATCTACATCGCGAGGTCACGCCCTTGGAGTTGGCCGTCGCACTAGGACACACTGAGGCCGCTGCTTTGATCAGACGCTTGATGAAGGATGAGAATCAGACGCGTCATGAAGTTCGTCTTTACTTTCGACTCCAACCTCAATCTCAGGCCCACCTATTTTCCCTGGTGGTGTTTCTCAGTGAAGGTTTGCTCACGATGAAGACCCAACCTAACGTCATGACGAGGAATCAGAAGCGCCAATGGAATCAGGGTCGCAACACCCGCCGCTTTTTTGGCATAGCGAGTCAACTCCCCATGGAACTCCAAATGCTGCTATGTAACAGGGCCGGTGGTTCAATGAAGCAACTTATCCTCACCCGCGACTCTGAGCCCATGTTCAAATATTTGGTTTGCAAGATGAAATAAATAAATAAATAAATTTTATTGTCATCCCTTTTCTTTCCTTCTTTTTTTCCCTCAAAATATCTCTCCCTCTCCCCTTTGTCCTGTACTTTTTTTTCGTATGAGCGGCTATCATCCTCATCCTCATGTCGAGACGGGTGAGTACGACTATCATAGTGCTGATGATGACACTGACGGCGATTATGATGTCCACGAGGTGGATCAATGGGGTAATGGTCTCCTTCACCTGGCCTTTTTGCATGGCTCCATTGATTGGGTATGCACGCTGCTGAAGAATCCCGACATCAACACGACCCTGAAAGACGTGCATGGATGCACTCCCCTCTGGATGGCCGCACACCATGGCAACTATGTAGGCATCCAACATTTCGTGGCTTCTGGCAGAGAGTTGGGTAGCCTGACAGAAAAAGGTATGGAGGATGAGCATCTATGTGATGAAGTCACACCCTTGGAGATGGCTGTTGCACGGAAGCACCCTGAGACTGTCAAACTACTCACCCGGTTGATGATGGACGAGAATCAAACGCGCCATGAAATTCGTCTTGACTTCAAGCTCCGACCTCAACTTCAGGCCCATTTGTTTGCCCTTGTGGTGTTCATCTGCGAAGGCCTGCTGGTACTAGAGGCAGAGCCTCTACCTTTGGTACCTTTGATGACAAAATGGGGCCCAATGCCAACGTGGCATCCCACCTATAAGAGAAGACGGTTCTTTCAGCTGGTGACACGACTCCCCATGGAACTCCAAATGCTGATCTGCAATCGAGCCAATGGTTCGATGCGTGACAACATCCCCACCGGTGACTCTGAACCCATGTTTAAATTGGTGGCGAAAGTAACCCTTTGAAAAAAGGATGGTGATGATGGTGATGATGTTGTTTTTTTTGTGTTCTGGAAAAAAAGCAACAAGTGTCAACCAACTCGTCTCAACCAACACTCCTTCCTTCCTCTGTTTTTTTTGGACGTGCGTACACACAAACAAAATTTTTTTTTCTCATGAAAAAGTATGTTTTCAAGTCACATAAATTGTGGTTGGCCTGCTCTTCTGGAGATCTGGATCTTGTGATACTACTAGCTGAGGACCCCGAGGTGGATATGAACTGGACCCACCCTGATGGCAGTGAAGAGACACCATTGCACCGTGCCTGTCTGTTTAACCATATGAAGGTGGTCAAGTTTCTCCTCGGGCATCCAGAGGTAAACGTGAACGCCCAAGCCCTGGAATTGGAAACTCCCTTAATTCTTGCCTGCATGAGCAAGCACAGTGAAATGGTGGCTCTGTTCATCCGTCACCCCAAACTTCTCATCAATTTGCCAAAATTGAACGGATGTACAGCCTTTAATGAAGCCTGTTGTTACGGGAAGTGGAGGGCAGTGGCCCTGCTCCTGACAGACCCCAGGCTTGATATCAATGAATCCACAGATGACCAATGTACCCCACTTTGGTTTGCCTCACAAGAGGGTCACCTTACGATTGTGCGGCTCATTTTGGCCTCTGGGAGATATGTAAACACTCAAACCAGAGTTCAATCTCCAAGAGAATACGTTGATGGCTGGCACAACACAACACCATCCGAGGTAGCCCGTCTTCAAAGTCAGAGGGCCCAACATGAATCAGAAACCTTGGATGAGTTTAATAACTGTGTTCAAAATGGTCCCCTGATCGCTGACCTGCTGGATGCCTATAACGCTGATCCCACTGCCACTCGTCAACAACTGAGAGAGCTGCCTGATTTAAGAAATCCCTTTATTGGCGCTCTCTTCGCTCTGGTGATCTTCCACTGTGACGGCCTCCTGTCTTTCACCAAGAAGACCAAGAAGTGTTTATCTGCTTCACCTCCCACGTTTCCCATCTTCGCCAAAAATCCAGCCAAAGACCGAGCCGCCCGATTTTTCTACATGGCTCAGGGACTCCCCATGGAATTACAAATGATGTTGTGCAATCGCGCCTTTGGTTCCATGAAAGACGTGGTGCTTACTCAACATTCGGAACCAGCGTTCAAACATCTCACAAGAAGTTTCTCTCCATTCCCATCCTCACATTTATTGTTGTCGCGTTTGCGTGTGCGAATTAAAAACCAAAAAACCAAGTGAAAAAAATCCCTCTCCTCCTCCGCCTTCCTTTCTTTCTCTTCCCTTTCTCTTTCAAAAATGTCTGACTTCAAGCCCCTGCAACTGTGGGATGCTTGTTCCTCTGGCAACTTGGATCTGGTGAAGGAGTTAGTTGGCACTGGTACTGGTGCTGGTGGTGATGATGATGATTCATTTGTGAATGTGAATTGGGTAGGTTCAAAGAATCATGACACCCTTTTACATCACGCCTGTCGCCATCAACAGGTGGAGGTGGCCAGGTTTTTACTTGGGCATCCAAACATCCAAGTGAACGCCGCAAACAAGAATTGGGCCACTCCTTTCCTTGTTGTCTGCCATAATGGAAACATGGAGCTGGCGAAACTCTTTCTGGCAGACCCTCGGGTCCTCGTCAATGTCAAGCAAATTCAGGGTGCCAACCCCTTTTACATGGCCTGTGCTGAAGGTCAAATGGAGGTGGTGTCTCTGCTCCTGAAAGACATGAGGATTGATATCAATACGCCATCGGATTATCGGAGTACCCCCATTTGGGCGGCTGTACGAGAAGGTCACATTGAACTTGTCAGACTCATCCTGGTCTCAGGGAGGCACGTCGACATTAAGACCAAGACCTCACCTTGGTGTTCTTGGGGGAATACAACTCCAGCGGAGGTGGGTCGATACATAAAAAAGAGGATACGATATGCAAACGAAACCGAGGAAGAATACACCACGTCTACTCGAAATGGCCCTCTGATTGCCGACTTACTCGACGACTACGAAGCTCACCCTACCGCCATTCGTCAACAGTTAAGAGAACGACCTGAGCTAAGAGATCCGTTCATCAGCGATCTCTTCTCTCTGATCATCTTTCTCTGCGACGACCTCCTGACCTTCACCCAAAATACCAAGCTCCCCTTGTTCACGCCTCCCTTCTTTGCCATCTTCACAGACACGGCCACCAACAAGATGGTCAGATTCTTTCACATGGCTCAAAAGCTTCCCATGGAGTTACAAATGATGCTGTGCAATCGCGCCTTCGGTTCCATGAAGGATTTTGTATCCACCCAACATTCGGAACCAGCATTCAGGCATCTTGCAAAGAGTTTGCTGACAGAGTCATCATCCACAAATTGAAAAAAAAAGTGAATACAATCAAATCATTTTTGTAATCTCCCTCTCCTCCTTCTCCACTCTTTTTTCTTTTTTTTTCTTTTTTTCTTTTTCTTCTTTTTCTTCTTTTTTCTCTCTTTCTCTCATGGCCTTGGTGACTCCACCTATTACGGACACCGTCGCGGATGGTGTGTTTATCACTCATGAGAGCATCTTTATAAGCGCCTGTGGGAATTCACAGTTTGACCAGGCTCTTGCGTATCTCAAGATGCACCCTACATTGAACGTGAACCATGCAAGTGTCATACCATTTTACGATGATCGCGAACATTATCAGAATGGATGGACAGCACTCCACTATGTGTGTCAGTATGGTCATGCATACAACGGGGCCTTGGAGCTCATCGAGTACCTTCTTGATCACCACCCTAAAATGAACTTCAACGTCAAATCTGCAATGAACATGACACCCTTTGATGTGGCATGCGTGCAAAGCTTTTTTGGAGCCATTCGACTGCTTTCACTGGATCACAGAGTAGACGCGACCGTGCCCAAGATCGTGTATGTTACCGCTAACACGAAAACTCCGTTGTTGTACGCCACAGTGGGTGGGTATACGGGTGTCATTGAACATCTCATGGCCGCCAGTGAAGAAGATGAAAGTGATGACTATGATCAACTACTTCACGATGAAGCCAAAGTGGCTATCACTAATGTGTGTTCAGAGGATCATGCTATTAAAATATTATTGGAGAAACTGTGTTCCAACACGACTGTGGCTCGTCATGAGATGAGACTCGAACACAATCAACCCAGGGCACTCATCGCCTCCTTGTTTGCCATTGTGGTCTTTATGTGTGACGGACTGCTGGATGTTCATCAAGTCGCGAAACGGTGGCCAGATGATGATGAATGCTTCGAGAAGAAAGTGAGCTTTCTAAACATCGCCCGTCAGCTTCCCATGGAGCTTCAGATGCTTCTCTGCCATCGAGTCTATGGTTCAGCCAAGAACAACATCCTCACTCAGGACTCCGAGTCCGCCTTCCGACATCTTGCCTCACAAAAATGCCCAAAAAATGTTCAACACAAACTTTACATGTGATATTAAAGCGCCAGAACGTTTGTCTCTGGCGGCTTTGTCTTGAAGAAAAAAAATGACCATAAATAAGAAGAACAAAAAAAGAGTTGGGGGTTTATTTTTATTTTATTCATCCTCTCTCCTTCTTTTTTTGAAAAAAAATAATAATAATTTTTTCTGCCTTCTTTGCTCGTGTACAATGTCCAAATATAAGGAATATGGTTGGCATGAGGCAGGTGAGGATTCAAATGCGTTTGTCACTCTCATGAAAAATTACACTGTGACCTTGCGTCCGCGCAGCAGTCTGGCCTGGGAGATGAAGAGGAACTTCGTCCCCGGTGGCCTCCCCAACACCTCTCTCCACATCAATGAGGTGAAGTATGACGGCATCAGGTTGAGAATCAGCCGTCAAACTGTGGCAGATCCTTACATCATCCTCATCGAGGTGAAAAAGCTGGAGCTCACCGTTTTCGTGGACGTCCACCAGCATTTCAAGATCGTTTGGTGTCCTCGCAACCAACCTCGCAAGGCGTCCACAGTTCAGAGAGATTTCATCAAGGGTCTGGTCAGGTGCGTGTGTGACCAAAAGAAGGACTTTGTGAAGCTTCAACGCAAGTTCCTTGATGAAGCACCCTGGAGGCGTCTCAACGGCCTGCGCCTGGATCAGGCCTTGCTCAAGATGAAAATGTATGGGTGGTACTCCCCTGTCATGACCCATCGCATCTATCACGAGCAAAAGAAGGAACCGTCTCTCCTCCGACAGAAAAAAGAGAGAGAGGCTCGTGAACAAGAACAAGAACAAGGACAACTCTATGACACATCCAGTGAGGAGGCATCGTCAGACGACTCCTCGGAATCTGCCGTGGAATCTGATTCTGATTCTGATTCTAATTCTGAAGACCCCGAAGAATAACAATAATAATAAATACTTGAGAGGATGTTTACCCTTCCCATCATATTTTTTCAAAAAAAATATTGTTGTCGTTCTATCTTTTTTTTATTCTTCCTTCTTTCCTGAACTTTCATTTTTTTCTCCAACAAACCACTCCTCCCTTCCTCTCTCTCTTCTTTTCATTCATCACTCAGAAGAAAAAAGAAGAAAAAATGCTCAAAATCTTTGATGCCCGTTCCCGTATTGTGGCACCTGCCATCATGACTGATGCTTCTTCTTCTGCTGCTGCTGCTGTTACTGCCACCCACTCACAACGAGAGCCACAGGTCTTCGAGTGTGTCATTGTCATTCGATACACAAACCATCACGATCAGTTCTTGTCATCTTGCTACTTGCAGGTGGACCGGAGGGTCTACCAATCCTTCACACCTTCTGCGGTCACCCCTGAGAATTCAAGTCAGGTGGCTATCATGTTGCTCAACAATGGAGTGGACGTGCCCATCAAAGATCCACAGGCCCTGGCTGATTGCCGCGACAGCATTCAATCCTGCTTCCCGGGTCTAGAGCTTGAAGTGTTGGATGAACCCCTGAACAAGACTGCCAAGCGATTGCCTACAGAATTTGATTGGAATCGATTCTCCAAGATCAAGTTTGCACCCCACCTCTTGATTGCCTGGCCCATGAAGATCAGAGAGAAAGAGGCTTCCAAGGTGTTCACCAAGGTCATGGATGGAGTGGGCCTGTTTAAACTTGAGTGAACTCTGTTGAAGGGCCAGATTTGTTTTTTTTGTTCAAGAATGTCAACAAAGAAAGAAAGAAGAGGAAAACAATGTGACCCTTTTTCTTCTTCTTTTTTTTGTAAAGAACTCAAACAGACTAATATCGTATGCGTCCTGATTGGAGTTGATCCCAGTGAATTTCAAGACCTGGGATGTCTCCCAAGATGTCTGAGGGGTACCTTGAAGAAGTGGTCATGACAGTGACTGTAAAGGCACCTGTTTTAGTGAAGTTGCTGTAAGATGCGAAGCCCTTCCCAACCAGATTACGCAGAGCCACTTGGAGTAGTGTGATGAATTCACTTAGGGCCCTGCCACGGATCTTGTTTTCCTGCACCGCAGCAAAGCAGGCCTTGCAAACAACCACACATTCAACAGGATCATGCACCTTAATCTTGTCCAAGGAGTTCACGAGTTCTTGGTAGACACGGTTGGTCTGAAGTCGAGAGATGAAAGTCTCTTCCTCTTCGTCACTCGGGTCGCCCTTATCTTCCATGTCGAGTTTTTTTTGCGTATTTTGAGAAGAAAAGAAAAGAAAAAAAAGAAAGAAAGAAAGAAGGAAGAAGAGGAAGAGGAGGAAGACCAAAAAAAACAAAGGTGCTCCACTTTTTTTCTTTAAGACACAAAAAATAAAGAACACACAAGTTTCAAAGCTTCTTCTCGTTCTTGGTGTTTGATGAGACTGCTGTTTCTCTCCTGGATTATGTTGCAGAGCAGCATTTGGAGTTCCATAGGCAAACGGGTGATGATGCCCAAGAATCGAAGATGTGCAAGTTCAGTCTGAATGGCTTGAGTGGTCATCTGTTGTGGTTCATCCTCACCACCCCCCTTGGGTTGTTTCTGTGCCTTCACCTGAAGATATTCATCACAGATCAAGACCACAATGGCAAAGGTGAAGGAGGCAGTGGGAAGGTTGAGTTGAGCGCGCATCTTTAGATAAGCACGAATGGGGTAGTCAACGTATTCCTGAATGAGGGAGATTGTTTGTGAATTCTTGGCTGCTTCGCAGGCGGTGATAGACTGAGGACCAGCCCAAACCATGGGTACTTTTGATCTCTGATTTTTGACGTCGCCAAAATCCCTGCCTGAGGCAATCAGCAACTCAAGAACATTCTTTTGATTACACCAAGCGGCGAGCCAGAAGGCTCCACAGTCATACTTGTCCATGGCCGTGGTGTCAACACGAGGATCATGCAGAAGAAGATCAACCACTTCTGCTTTCCCACTCTCACAGGCGATCAGGAAGGGAGTGAGGCCAAGATGGTCCCGAGAGTTGACGTCCAAGTGGTCACCGTGAAGTCTATAATATTGAACCACATGATCTACATCACCCCTCTGGCAGGCATTGTAAAAACATGTGCGACCCAATTTATTTGTCTTGTTGACATCTCTTCCGCGTCCGTTCGCGGTTGGGACACCCGCATCGTCATAATAGAGCAAGTCGGTCTTGATACGAAAATCTGCAGGCATTTTTTTGAGGAGGGGGAGGGGGGAATGAGAGAGAAGGAGAGAGAAGGAGAAGATGTTCCTTGTCGTTTTTTTAATTCCACCATTAATTTTCATCAACATTTACCATTCACAAAATACAATCAGTGCAACGCGTTGAATAAAGTTGACAATGACGCGTGGCGAATCACGAATGTCCCCTGAGAAATTCCAGTCCGCTCTGCACGATGGACACCTAACCTTATTTGGATGACAGAACGCTTGCAAGGCACAAGCAATATGAACAGATTGTCTGCATTGTCCGCACCTGACGGAATTCGCGCTGCTGCTAATGCCATCCAGACAGATAGCGCAATCGCAGATGATGTAATCACAATGATTTTTACTTGCAGAGGTTCGTTTTATCATCTGAGCCCAAGTTTTCTCGAGGGCATCAAATGAGGTGGGTCCCTCATTGCAGTTCATGTAATAATCACACACCGTGTCATCATGAAAATCAATCGTCTCCAGCTTGATGTTCCACGGGTCGACCACAAAGGGGAAGATGGCATGGATGTAAGAACTGCCATCTTCTTGTGTAGTTCCAAGGTGTTGGGGAGTGGCCTTCACACAATAGTTGTTCAGGTAGACCCCCTGTGAGGCAGTCATCGCAGTGGCGGGCATGTAATCCCTGAACCCTCTAAGAGCCGCCTCCACCTCTCCTGGGTCTTTGCCGTGCAACTGAGAGGTTAAGATCTTGAATTGGGTGTCAGACCAGACACGGTAGGCCAGTCCCCTTTGATTGCACCAGATATAGAAGTGAATATTTTCGTATTTGACCGCGTCGAACCGAGAGAGGTCGATAATCGATAATCGATGCCTGAGGTCCTTCAAAGCGGGAGTCATCGTGGTGTTGTTGGTATCTTTCCGAGTGGTGATAAGGTCCTGAAGCCAACAATTGGAACACAAATACGATGTTTCCGGTGTCCCATAAAATTCTTTGCATGAAATACATCGTTCGTTGACCCCCTTGACATGATATTGAGGATAGAATGGCAGAAACATTGTCCGTCGATAGGTGAGAGGCACATCTCGCACGGTATCCGAAAAAAGTGGAAATGTGTTAATACAAGAGCGGCAATGCTCAATTTTCTTAAAACGAGAACGTTTGAGCATGAGTGGATGAAGGAAAGTGGGAAAAAGAAGCCAAGAGAAAGATGAAAAGTTTTTTGCTTTTTTTCCTCGCATTTATTTTTGTTAAAGAGGGAGGGGGTTTGGGTTTAGGTTTGGTATCCCAGGTTGAACCTTGACCACCTTACACTTCCTCTGGTTATACGAAGGTCCTCATATATTTTGCAAACTCTTAAGGTGGTCATAGGTCCAACTTGGTATCCAACCACCGCCTTCAAGATTCCTTTGAGACATGAATTTGTTTGGTTTATTTTTTTTTCTTTATTCTCTCTCTACCAACACTCTTCTCCTTCTCCTTTCTTCCTTCTACCCCCTCCCTCTTCCTCCTCTTTTTCTCCCCTTTCTGATCACCATGGATATGGAGACTGCTTTTGCTGTTTCTGCTGTTTTCCCGGCTACCATGCCCACTCATCACTTCATGTTGATAGAGGAGGATGGTTTCGTCTGGTGGATCTTCAAGGCCACCATGGCAGAAGCCAAGAAACTCATGATCACTCGTCAAGGTGGTACCAGCATCATGAAGCTTCAGATTCCCAGGATCAAGTTGGATGGCGCGGATGGGTACTTCACTGCCTTCCAGAAACCAGTTAATGAGTATCTTCAATTCCCACAAGCGCGCCAGATGTTCTTCCCTGGGTTTGACTGGACCATCCCAAGTGTCATCCGTGACGCCATCAACCAACTCCTCCCAGAAGACGAGGCTTCTATGTTCTATGGAGAGTTGCTGGTGGCGATTCCTGACTCCAAGAACAAGCCATTGGAAGCTTGCTATCCATTCAAGACCTCTTTGGTGCACGTGGGGTCTGCTACTTCTGCTGCTGCCGCCGCGGCACCAGAGGTCAAACAGGAGATAGATGTCAACCTTAACCCCTTCATCCGAGCGCTCGTCGAATTCGTGAAGGATCACATGCCCATCGTTCCTCAAAGGGCCCAAGGCATAAACATCAACTTTGTCTCTGACCTCTCCACTTTGGCCGTCGACATCCAACCCAAGGCTCAATAGATGCCACTACTACTACACACCCCTTCCCCAAAAGACCTATCCTATTTGTATGTGAAAAATAATAAAAAAACAACAAAACCCCTTTTTTGATGCACAACACGAAAAAAAAGAGTCTCCATTTTTTTGTTTGTCAAAAAAAGAAGTTCTTTCATCTTCATCTTCTTTCTGATTCATTTTTTTTTCTGACAGTCTTTCCTTCGTGTGCACGAGAAGAAGAAAAAGAAAGAAAGAAAGAGAGAAAAAAGGTGTCATCATCGTCACCATCAACATGTCTTCCTCCTCTGCTGTGCCCCTCAAACGCAAAGAGGGTGCTGGTGGAATCAAAGGTCAAAAGGGAGGGAAAGAAGAAGATCAATTCGCCCCCTGTTGTTTATGCCTTGAGCCCATCAACATGAGCAGGAGTCTGTTGGGGGACGCCATGAATGGTCATCGTATTTCCAGAATCTGTGGCAACACAGGATGTGTGATGCACTCCAAGTGTTTGGCTGGTACCAAGACCATTGAGGATAGAATGTGCAGGGTGTGTGTTTGTGTGAGCTGCGCAGAGATGGGAGTGGATGTCACCTTCAGCTGTGGTCACAAGTACCACAATCACTGCAGGCCAGACATGATCCCTGGTGGTGGCGGGGGACAGTATGATATTCAAAACATGGGTGGATCGTTTGAGTGCTTTTGGTGCAGCCACAAGCCACAAAACAGCAATGACAACAGCAACAACAACATCTTCACCTTGATGGAAACCAAATCCTACAAGGAAAAGAGAGTGGTGACCACCTTCACCCCTGTCTATCTGAAAAGCAAGAAGCTGGAACAAATTGTCTCTAGACCCAACTTGGGTGCCTTGCTTTATTTTTCGACGGCCACCTTGAAAGAACTGAGTGATTTTGGGCTCACCCTGGCTGAGTTTGCCTCCCACCTGACCCTCACTCAATTCATGAATCGTTTTTTCCACCCTATGACCATCAAATCCTTCCTGAAGGTCAACAGTCGCCGACATGCCTCTGGCTGCAAATCCGATGATCTTTACAAGGCCTGGAATTGCACCCTGGGAGTCAAAGAGCTTGTCCACTCAAGGCCTGGTGAATGGAGAGGACCCCCCATCAAGGGTTTGATTCAAAGAGGTGGACCTCTCCGTGCCTTGTCCATCCAAGACGTCTTCATCCTGGATATGACCTTCAGGCAGTTGGTGGACAGGGGTTTGACTGTACCTTACATGATTTCCATGGGCAGTAAGAGAGAATGGATTGAATATTATCCCATTGTGGAGAAAGAAGAGGAAGAGGAAGAAGAAAAAGAAGAAGAAAGCGAAGAAGGCAAGGGAAAAAAAATGGACCCTCGTGCCTTGGACAACTCTTTCAACTTCAGATTGTTGCCAGACTGGGAACAACACTACAGTGAACTGTACAAGGAAGAATACTTAACCAAGGAGGAGCATGATGTCTTTGCCAAGCGGGCCGCAGAAGAACGAAAGGCCAAGGAGGATGCTACTTTGCTGGGACGTTTCAAGAATTCACTGTCCCTCACCGCCCTGACCATCCCCGTCAAACAGGTTCCCACACCTCCGCCACCCAAAAAAAAGACAGAAGAGTTTCATGATTTCTTCAATGCGTGAATTGTGAAAAAAGCGATTGACACAAAAAAACTTTCTTTTTTTTCTTTTCTTTCTTTTTTCTCTTTTTTTTCTCCTTCCCTTTTTTTTGTGGCGATCATGATCACAGTTGAAGGAAAACTTTCAGAAGCCGTTTGTGCTAACAATGTGTTAGAAGTGAAGCGTATCCTCGAACAAAATGTGGATGTCAATGTCAACTTTGGAGAGGGAGACGGACCAGAATGGCCTGTACTTTACACAGCATGCGACCAAAATCATGTAGAAATTGTGAAACTTCTTCTTGCCCACAAGGATGTAAATGTGAACATACAGAAAAATGCGATTTTCAGTTTTTCAAGGGTCGAGGAGTACACTCACACACCTCTTTATCGCGCATGTCATCATGGCCATGTGAAAATTCTCAAAATACTTTTGGAAGATCCAAGAGTAAACACCATTATCCCAGGAAGACGTTCCATGACTCCGTTATGCGAAGCCTGCGCCCAAGGTCAATATGACGTTGTGGAATTGCTGATTGCCAGCGGGAAGGATTTGAATATCGGAGCCATCGCAGAACACTGGTTTTTCCGTGGTTATGACAAGGTCAGGGCTATAGAAATTGCCAGATATCACCATGATATCGTCTCACTTTTACAACGGTTTGAGAATGATCAAACAAAGACCAGGCATGAAATCAGACTCAAACTTGGACAACATGCTAATATGGCAGCTGAACTATTTGCCACTGCAGTTTTTCTTTGTGACCAATTTGTGATCATTGATATATAAAAAATAAATTATCTCGTTTTTTTCTTCTGCTCCTTCTTATAACAAGCACAATTTGACTATGGCCACAGTCGAACAAAAATTGTTAGAGGCTGGTCATGCGAATGATGTGGCAGAAGTGAAGCGCATCCTCGAACGCAATTTGGATGTTAATGTCAATTGGGAAGAGGGGCCAGGTTGGCCAGTATTGTTAACAGCGTCAGATGATGGACATTCAGAAGTTGTGAAACTTCTTCTTGCACGCAAGGACATCCATGTTAATTTACAGCGAGCGTATTCCTCTATGAATCGTGCGGCTCTTCATCATGCATGCAATAGAGGGCACATCGAAGTCGCAAAACTTTTATTAGCTGATCTCAGGGTTGATGCAACTCTCACAAGTGAACTCGGTTTCACCCCATTGCATGATGCCTGTAATAATGGACACCTCCATGTTGTTAAATGGCTCATTGCCAGTGGAAAGGATTTAAACCACAAGGCAACGGCAAAGTATTGGGATTATACGAAGGATCCAGCTGTCCGACGCGAACGTACCGCCATGGAAACTGCAGTGCATTTGGAATACAGTGAGATTGGTTCTCTTCTTCAACGTTTCGAGAATGATCAGGAAAAGACTAGACACGAAGTCAGGATAGAACTGGGATTGCATGGTGATTTAGTCGCCGAATTGTTTGCTCTCACTGTCTTTTTGTGTGATGATTTCTTTGACTGTGAATAATGAGATTATTGAATGAAAAGTTTGAATTGTCTTTGTTGTTGTTCTTGCAACTTTTTTTTGTGTATGTGTGTGTGTTCATGAGGAGGGTTGTTGTGGTGAAGAGAGGAGCGCTTGAAGTGCAGCCCCATAGTCCATGTCAGCCGCATCCATTTGAGCCTGGTGTTGTAACTTGACCCTCTTGAGATCTGGGAACTGTGTGGTATGGGTGGCAGGATCATTGGGTCGTTTTTGTTCCAGTGGGTTCCAGATAGGATGAGTAGAATACGAGTCTTTATCCAACGACGTCTCCAATGGTTGAAATTTGGCCAGATGGGTGAGTGGGGGTGGTAGTGGTCGTGGCGGTGCTGACAAAGTCAACGCATTGGCGGGTACAGAAGGTAAGTGAGAGGTTGTTGTTGTTGTTGCCGTCGTCGTCAACTTCTCAGATGGTTTGAACGGACGAATTTGGAGTGGGGGCAAGGTGGTCAGAGAGTGTTTCATAAAAGAAGGTGGTTCAAACAACACCAGTGACTTGATTCCTGGTGGCGGCGGTGGTGGTGGTTTGTTATGGATGATCTCTGGCTCACGAGGTGGAGATGGAGATGGAGGTGGAGATGGAGAGAGTTTGGGTAGAGGTAGAGGTGGCGACAGAGACAGAGGCAGAGAAGGTTGGGCGGCAATCGTTTGAAGTGCAGACTTTAATATTGAGGATGGTTTCGAAGCTGGAACTGGAACTGGAACGGAAGGTAGCTGTGATTGTAGCGGTGGTGGTGGTCGTTTGCGTTGTTGTTGCTGTTGTTGTTGCTGTTGCTGTTTTTGAGGTTGTAAGAATCGCTTTTCCATGTCTGTCCAAGCGGTGTATGGGAGCTTTGGTCCCCTGGGTTTCTTGGGGGGTGAGGTCGCCGATGTCGATGTCGATGTCGATGTCTTTCCTGATGATGATGATGATGATGCTTTTTGTTTAGGCCTCAAGTCCTGAACCCAGGTGACTGGTTGACTGTTGAAGTATGGATTGAACTGTGTCAGTCCACCACGACCTGTCAAGTCGTCATACTGAACCGTCGGAAAGGCAGATGAAGTAGAGGAGGAGGATTGTGATTGTGATTGTGATGTAGATCTTGAGGGATGAGTGGTGGACGAAGATGCTGAAGACGGGTACCACTTCATGGATGATGTAGTGGAGTCATTATAACCACTTCCACCTCCACCACCACCACCAATGCCAGCGATGGATGCTTCCACCTGACCGGCAAAGAGAAAGTGACCATCATTGTCCACCATGGACACCCACGTCCAAGAGAACCCCTGTGAATTGTAACGAGGTTGTGCATACTTGATGATTTCGGTGTGTTTGCCAATAGGCAGCCACGACCAGATAGACGTGCCGTGCAAGAGACACAGGGCCAACCCCACTGGCATGAAGAGGTACCATCCATGATGGTTTCTGAACAGCCAATGAGATCCCACCGTCTCGGGTGTGACATGCAAAGAGAGTGCCCTGACCACAGTGATGTGCTGATTGGGTACATTGAACCCCTGGTCTGTATTGAAGGGGATGATGAATCGCCACAGTCGTGAATCGATGAGTTCAATGAACCCATCCAAAATGCGAAGTCCTAAAACCCCCTGGGCTCGCTCACAGAGGACCGTGGTGAGGTAACCCTGCTCTCTGGTGGCCTCACATACAATCTCAAAGGCGGTGGAATGATCCATCTTGACCATGACCACCACGGTGGATCGAATGTTTGTGTCGACGTTGTTGAGGGTGTGGGATACATAACGAATCCCCGCCAAAACGATCATCGCAGAGTCCACCTCACAGGCCAAGGGCTTCATGTGAAGCATGGTCAACGAGTCCCACACTTTGGTGATTTTGGCGATCAAGTTCCCCTGGGGTCCCATCAACGTCTCGCTCTCACAGACCACCCCATCACGAACCCGGATGATGTTGAATTTTGGGTCAGATTGACCATTCAGGAGACAAGGATCCAAACTGTAAACCACCTCTTTGCCTTCCGATGGCGAGGCGGTAGTAAGGTCCACCACCACCACATTGGGTCCGTCTGGATTGGCAACAAGAATAGATGGCTGTGGTGGAAGTTGTGGAGGCGGTGAGGTGGTGGCCATGTTCTTGACAGACAGTCTGTAAGGGTGCTTGTAAGTGAGAAAGTACAAAGTGTGGTCGGGCTGAGGGATGCATCTTCTCAAGTCCACATCCGCATGAATCTTAAGGTCACTTTCGAGGGTGATGACCGCCTTCATCTTTTCTTGTCTAATGGTAGTGTGATACTCGTTGGAAAAACAAAGAGACATCCAAAGAAGGAGAAGAAAGAAAGGCGACAAAAAAAAGAAACAAAAAAAAGAAAATGAGAGGCGAAGGAGGCGAGGACAAAGAAAGAAAGGAAAAGAATTAGGGAGAGGTGGGTGACTCTTTTATTGATTCATTGTTGTTCGACATCATGTATAATTTTCGAATGAAAAATCTTCTTCTTGATCATGGTCGCCGCTTTCATGAAAGGTTTCTGGTTTCGGTTCGTAATTCAACCCATAATTGTTGCGCATGTCGGGCCACCAAGCATCATCCTTGATGTCGGACATTCGAGGATGATACATGATGTCGAACAACTCTAACTTCATACACGGCGAAGTGTCGATGTGAAACGTTTTCTTTTCGTTCTCCAAATGATATCGGAGCGCCATTCTACTCAAATGTAAGCGCAATGCGATGATCAACGGCCTCCATGACAAGATGAGCTTCTTCTGGGTAAATTCGGAGGCGTGCCTGATGTCTTGAATCTTGGGCAGGATGATTTTTCTTCGGTAATGATCAGTCAGTGTCAGATAAGCGGTGATGACCTCGTCCAGTAGATCCAGAGCGCTGTGTGAGTCATCGAAGAGGTTCATGGTTTTGGAGTGTCGTTCGTTCAAGGTGCGTGTGCATGAATGAGCGTCAGCGTCCTTCTTCTCGTTGTCCTCTTCTTCCGCATCGGCGCGGGTCTCAGATGGGGGTGGTGAAAACAGCTCATCCAAATCATCCATGCAGTTGTTGTACCAATTGAAGGCCATGGTGACATTTTGTTGAAATTGAACCATGTTGTCAATCACTGGGTGCTTCTCATACCCAACATATCTTCGGAGGATAATCATGGTGTCGGCTGATGGATTGTCATTGCCGATTTCGTGAACCAAGGTAGATGAATCAAACATGTACCAGTGACGATTCAACGAGCAGCCGAACACGACCACAACAATTAGTAACACCAACGCGAGAGATGACAATATGAGATGATAAAGAGATTCAGATCTAGCGCGCACGGAGAAGACCACGGACAAAATCATAATCATGCATGCGATGAAAAACATCATCCATGCGACCGCCGGAACCACAGATGTACAATATTCATCCACATCCACCGAGGAGAAGGGAAGAGAGGCAGAGGAGAAGAAGAAAGTAGACATCTCTAAGAAGAAGAAAAAAGATGAAAAAAGATGAAGAAAGAAGGAGGATGCAGACACACAAAATATACACAAAATCCCAGGTCCATTTCTTGTTGTTTTTTATTCGTTCACTGTTTTTTTTCGTCTTCTTCCACCAATGTGGACATCATGCCTGCCTTCGGACGCAGGCAATGTAAGACAGGGCACCCTTCAGGAGGCGCATGAATTCGAGAAGCTGGATTCCAGACCACTCGTTACCCTCCATGTTTGTCTTGTCATTGTCAGGATGACTTCCGAGGCTCATTCCAGATATACCAGGAACGAGTTCACATACGAGTCCACCTCGAGCCTGAGAAGTGTGTCTGACAAACATATGGAGCTCAGGTGCCAGGGTCACGATGTTGTTTGCCAGAAGAGGTTCATGGGTGAGGAACGCGAGGATGTTGCGGAGCCAGAAGGACCTGAAGTCCGTGTTTGCGCACATCCACATCAAGAGGATGTTGTCAGTGTCTTTGAGAATCGCGTCGATCCTGGAAGAATCCCCGACCCAGGTGACACGATTATCACGAAGTTTACCCCCGATGTTGCGCCTCACGTCCAGAGGATGCATCTCTTCATTTGTGCGTCTGGTCCAAGTCGCAGTCACAGTCTGCATCGTTTCTTTTTTTTTGTGTTGCGGGAAAAAAATAGGAAGGAAGGAAGGAAGGAGGATTTATTCAAAAAAATCTTTCATTTTTCATTTTTCATTTTTTTTATTTGCGCTTGTAAGAGAGGGGTTTGACCAAGGGAAAAGAGATCCAGGTGTTCGCAACCCCCACAAAGAGACGTTGGGCTGATTCAGAATCTTCACTGTCAAGTTGTGTGACCAAGGCGAAAGAGTAGATCCAACCAGTGAAGAACCTGATGTTGAAGACAGTCTTGCTGGTGGACAGTGTGCTGATGGTGCAGTGTTCCTTGTCAAACATTTGATTTTCTGCCTCGCCCAACGGCCTGGCAATAGAGACGGTTCCTTTACTGTTTTCATTCCCAGTTCCACTTCCACTCCAACTCCCACCAGTCATCACCTTCTCTGCCGCTACAGGTCCAGGGGCATACTTGGTGGGTTGGGTCCTGTTATTGCCCTTTTCATGGTCATCGTCAGTTGAATTGGGGATCACGGTGGCCGTGCCAGTGAAAGATTCAATCAAGAGAACTTCGTAGAGGGCTCTGAGGCTTGGGTTGTACCAATAAAAAAAGAACCAGATGATGGTGGCACACCACAAGAGAACGAGACCAAACGTGGGGTCCATCATCCTGCCAAAAGACAGCACAAAGGCAGACATAAAGACCACAAGGAGGGTCACCAAGGTGAGAGTTACGTTAAAGACTCTCATGAAGGTGGTCAGTGACTGGTAGCGTCGTGTCTCGGTTCGGATGCGTATAGGCAGTCTTGACAAAATGAGCCAGGTGAACCACATCACGATGCGAGTGTACTGGAATCCAAACGGGATGCTATCATGGTCAAGGTCCTTGTTGTTGTTGTTACGCTGATTCATGGTGGTGGCGGCGGAGGCGGTAGTGGGTGACATTTTTCTTCCACGCTCAACAATTCTTTTTCTCTGACAAAAAAATAAATCAATAAATAAACAAGAGAAGAAGGAGGAGCGAGTGAAAAAAAGGTGGTTTGCTCTCTCTCTCTCTCTCTCTTTTTTTCGTCTTTCTTCTTCGTTTTTTTTCTCTCAGTGAGACGAACTGGGCGGGATTGGAAAGGTCACTGTCGCTCGATTCATGACATTGCGATCTTCATCAAGCACATAATTAGATGTGAGACGGTTGATGTGAAATTTGGGCTTGTCGAAGATGTTGATTCCATCTGACGAAGGTGGGGTGTCACGAAGGTCACCTGGATGGTCCCAGTCGGTGCGACAATTAGGGCAGCATCGTTTGTCTGTCTTGCCGAAGCATGCCATCACACAACCAATGTGGACGGATTGTCTGCAAGTGCCACACATCATGCTGTTCTCATCAGATCGAATCATGTCGAGGCAGATGGAGCATGGGTGAAGGTTGTACCATGCACTATGGATTGATAGGGACAGGGTACGAAAGACACCCCAGTCATTGAACAGTTGAGACATGGTCGGGGTATCTGACGTCTGATTGTAATAACACAGGGTCACACTTCCAAACTCAGTAATAGTGCTGTCATCGATCCTCCACTTGTCAATAACGAAAGGGAAGATACTGTGCACGTATTGAGCCTTGGATTCACCAGTGACTTCAGCGGGACAGTTCGCATAACAGATGTTGTACAACTCAATTCCCTGTCGGGCAGTGAAGGCCATGGCAGGAACGTCTGGTCTGAAACCCCGGATGGATGCCTCCACCTCACTGGGTGTCTTTCCACGGAAGAGGTTCGTGATGACTTTGAAGTGATTGTTGGACATGACCTTGTTGGGGAGGCCCACCAGATCGCAGTATTTTTGGAACAACACCCCAACATCCCGCTCCACTTTTCTCATCTCACCCAGTCTACTCTTGGTCGATAGCAGAGTGGGGGTCAGTTCTCGGGCGTCCACATCAGAGTCTATGTAGCACCACGAACACAAGAAGTGGGTTTCTATTCCACCCCCAAAAAACTTCTTGCAGCCACCACATAAAATGGCAAAGGATGACATGATTTTTTTTGAGAAGAAAGAGGTTTGGAAAAAAGAGGAACAAGGACAAGAACAAGGAGAAGAAGGAGAAGAGGTTGGAAAAAAAAGATGAAATCGTAATTTTATTTTCAAAAAAAATACTTTGCTCCTTCTTATCGCGACAAACAAGCCACTTCTTTCAAAAGAAAATGTCCACCATCGGCACTATCGGCTATATCATTCTTGATATTGATGGCGAAGACGACACCGAAGACGATGCCGGAGACGTTTACAAACTTTCATTTTCACCCCCTCGCGACCTCAAAAAACTTGTTCACGAAGTCGATGATTGCGGTCGAACCATCCACTTTGGGGTGAAATGTGACATCTGCAACCAACCTCTTCATGGAATCCGCTACAAGTGCGTTGACTGCATTGATTTCGACATGTGTCAAGAGTGTGAAGCGAAGAAAGAGCACCCACAGCATCACATCACCCTCAAGATTCCGGTGCACAGGAGGGTCAACTCTGGACCGATGTCTACATCTGGTTACAACGTGGCCATGATTGAACAAATCAAGCAAAACTAATGAAAATAAAAAAAAGAGATGACATGACAAACATCACAAGTGCATTTTTTTCTTCTCATTCGTTGTTTTTTTTCGTTCCATTCTCCTTCCTTTCTTTCTTGCATCTTTTTTTATAACCAAAAAATGAGCGAACAGACCTCTTCACCAGTTGCCACTCCTGTCATTCCTGTTACTCCCCCAACCATCATCAATCTTGGTGAGCAACAGTACATCGACTTGGTCAGGGAGGTCATCGAGACAGGAGATGACAGGTCAGAGCGTACTGGCACGGGAACCTTTGCCAAGTTTGGTTGTCAAATGAAGTTCGACCTGCGCACCTCGTTTCCCTTGTTGACCACCAAGAAGGTCTTTTGGAAGGGTGTGGTCGAGGAGTTGCTCTGGTTCCTCCGTGGCAGTACCAATGCCAATGTGTTGAGCAACAAGGGAGTCACGATCTGGGATGCCAATGCCTCACGTCAGTCTCTTGACAAGTTGGGTCTCACTCACCGTGAAGTGGGAGATTTGGGCCCAATTTATGGATGGCAGTGGAAGCACTTTGGGGCCAAGTACGTGGACATGCACACGGATTACACTGGCCAAGGTGTGGACCAACTGGCCGAACTCATCCACACCATCAAGCACAACCCGAATGATCGTCGCATGATCCTCACTGCCTGGAATCCCACTGACCTCAAGCAGGTGGCTCTTCCAGCCTGTCATCTTATGTGCCAGTTCTTTGTGGCCAAGGGTGAGCTCTCTTGCCAGCTGTACCAGAGATCGTGTGACTTGGGTCTGGGTGTTCCCTTCAACATTGCCAGTTATGCCTTGTTGACAGTCATGCTGGCTCATGTGACTGGCCTCAAGCCTGGTGAATTCATTCACACCATGGGAGACACTCATGTCTACAAGAATCATGTGGAGGCCCTGAAGACCCAGATCGCCAGGACACCTCGACCCTTCCCGACCCTCAAGATCACTCGAGAGGTCTCGGACATAGAGTCCTTCCAGTTGGAGGATTTTGAGATCACTGGATACGACCCTTACCCCGCTGTTCAGATGGAGATGTCTATTTAAGAACGAGAAGAAAGAAAAAAGAAAAGAAAGGAAACCATTTTTTTTATTTGTTTTTTTCTCTCTCTCTTTCTCCTTCGTTCCCTCGCACAAAAAAAAGCAATGACATCTTCTTCGACTCATGGTGACGTTGTTGTCATCGACAATGTCCCACTACTCTTGAAGGCTATTCGTGAGTGTGACTCCCATGGACTGGCCAGGCTGATCTCTCTTCCCTTCACCAATTGTCAGTGGAAAGGATACTATGGCCAGACCTTGTTGCATGTGGCTGCCTTGCGTCATTTCATCTCCACAAGTGTCACGAAGCGTTTGATTGATATGGTGGAGGATGTGAACGCCAAGGATCATCAGGGACTGACGGCCCTTCATATTGCTGTCCAACAAAACAACATCGGCATGGTTCGTCTCATGCTCAATGACCCAAGGGTGGATCTGAATGTCAGAGACTTGGGTGGTCATACCCCATACTGGCTTGCCGCCGCCTTCCGCTTTACCTTATTGATGAGGCTGTTTGAGGAGTGTGGTCGCTATCGCAATGACTTTGATTCAACTATCACTGGCTTCTATGATCGTGAGCAGCTTTTTGCCAATGAAATTTACGACAAGAACAAAGACTGCGCCAAGAGATACCACAGTGGCTCTGTTGCCGTCCCCGCCTCTGCCACCACACGTTATTTGTTCTACCCCACTTTTTGAACAATAAAAACAAACAAACAAACGAATCTATTTTTTTGCAAAAAAAGAGCAACAAAAAAGAGATGGTAATGAGCAAACCCCCCCCAAAAAAAAGAGTCCAACTTTTTTTTGCAACGAAAATATAAGAACTCTGTTTTTTCTGTCCTATCTTCCCCCACTTGTTGTCATTTATTTTTTTTTTATTTTTTCCCTCTCCTCCTCCCTTCTTTACTGTCTTTTTTTGCCATACTGTTGTCATCAACCATGTCCTCTTCTTCGTCTTCGCCTTCTCTTGATTCTGCAGACCAGTTTGTGACTGTGCCCATCAAAAACAGGAACAAAGACAAGGATGCATTCGAGACCCGACCTAACTCCAGTTCCAAGTCCAAGTCCAACGGCAAGAACGCTGCTACTACCACTGCAACTGTTCGAGAGACCAAGACAAAGGCAAAGGAAGAACAACAGCAGCAGCCGTCACAACCACAACCCCCTTTGCCCAAGATCTGTCAACAGTGGTTGTTCACAGGTACCTGCAACAAAAAGAACTCCAAAGAGTGCGAGGGTCTTCAACATGGCTTGAGTGACATCATCCCTGTGACCACCCACAACACCAAGACTCTCTTGTGCACTGGCTGGATGCGTGGGTACTGCAAGTTCGGCGCCTTGGACGATCAAGGATGGACCAAGTGTGATTTTGCTCATGGGATCAATGAACTGGGACGATTCTTGGGCCACCAGAGCACCGCCACCACCAAGTTGACTCTCTGTACTCAATGGCTGTCGGGTCATTCTGCCACTCGAACAGGATCCTGCACCAGGAGCAATTGTTATTTTGCCCATGGACTGGAAGATCTGAAGCACCCAAATACATTGACCCTCAACACTGACTCCCTTTGTCTCATGTGGTTCATCTCTGGCAGATGTGGTGCGACAAAGTGCAAGAAGACACCCGCTCTTTTCACGGCAACCACCACAGCTGCTGTTGCTACTGCAGCTCCTCCAGTGGCACGTACTACTCCACCCACTCTTCGTCATCCTCAATCTCAACCTCAGGTTGCTGAAAAAAAGGTGGTGGTGGTAGTGGTGGAACCAGTTGTCACAGAGACACCCATCGCATCTGCTGTCATTCCATTGACTCCACCTCCAGAGTCAACAGCAACCACCACAACAACAACAAAGAGTGTCAAGTTCAAGGGAGAAGAAGACAAGCCTTTCATCTCTCAAGTGGTGATTGATGTTCGAGGTGGAGGCGACGACCATGCCAGTAAGACCACCATCACCACTCCACCTCCACCTTCTACTATTCCTACCAAAGATCCAGAGCGTGTGATCTCTCGTCCTCCACCGACTGCATCCCTCTTTGCATCTATTCCTCAGTTCGCCCATCTCCATCCCCACCCTTCTCCTCATCCATCCGCAGCCTTCACTACTGTGTTTCTCTCCTCCAAAGATCAACATCAGCATCGTTCTTTTCGTGAATCTCTTGCCAGTCAAGCAGCCAACCGTGGTCCCATTCCCCATCAGCATCAGCATCAGCATCCTCCTCCTCCTAACCTCAACACTGGTTATGAAAACGATGACAACAACAATTACCACCAACCACCTGGTGTGATCTTTCACCAGAAGCAGGCCAGTCTGAACCTCTTGAACATCATGATGACTCAGATGAACCTTGCTACTCAGACCGACTTCACTCAAAAGTTCTACAACATGTGTTCCTACGTGGAGAGCATCCTTCAGGAGAACCCAGAAGAAGATCTTGTTTACTCCCAGTTTGAGCACATCATTCAATCACTCTATGCCATGACCACCCTCGTCCTCATTGACATCTGTCATGTGATTCATGTCCAATGTAACTACCAGAACCTTTCCGGGTTCATTAAAATCCTTGAGCCTCTTGTGATGAACCACCACCATCACTTTGTCGGGCATGTCCTCAACACCCTGGCCTATCAAACCACGCGTGTCTCCCTGCACGCCTCACTGGTCAGCAGACTTCATGACTACCTCTACAACTTCCACAAACTCTTTGAGATTGTCAATAACATCCCCGATTACTTCCACATCCTCCAACCACTTCGTTCCAACGCCATCATTGACAACAAACATTCATAAAAAAATGGATGCCCGCACCTACACAAACAAACAAACAAAAATCAGTTCCCTTTTTTATTTTCTTTGCTTTCTCTTTGTATCCCCTTCACCCCAAAAAAAGATTTTTATATTTCATTTTTCATTTTCACCTCTCCCTCCTTTTTTTGTGTTGAAAAAAGAGAGTACGATGACACGCAAACAGCGCAAACGGAATGAGTGTTCACCACTCGACATGTTGATGTGGTTTGTTTCTTTATGGAGAAGATGGACTGGGTCAACAGTCACTCACCCAGGTGTGACCACCACTACTTCCGCTGATGAGAATGGTGAGAATGGCAACCTGGACAAGAGTCATGTTGGAGAGGGATGTGATAAGGATGCTCTCACTACAGTGATTTCCATCATTCCTCGGTCGCCCTCCTACCACCATCACCGAACTGAAGAAGAGGAAATGATCGCAAAAAGGCAGGGTAAATTGGTCATCGTAACGGGAGGGAGCAGTGGCATTGGACGAGCCACCTGCATGAGTTTAGCCATAGAGGGATATCATGTCATTGTGGCTGGCAGAGATGAAACCAAATGCAAGTACGTTGCAGATACGATCGCCAACAAGACGAGCAATCCCCAAGTGTATGGTTTTCATCTGGATCTTTGCAGTTTTGAATCGGTTCGTCGGTTTGCGGGTCAAGTGGAACAACTCAAGAAACCAGTGCACATCTTGATTCACAATGCGGGTGTCATGAAGAGGACCTATGATCTCACCCAGGATCGTCATGAAGTCACCTTCCAGACCAATGTTTTGTCTCCTTACCTCCTCACACGATTATTATTCAAACGTGTTCAGAGTAGCGTCATCGAGGATGGCGGAGAGCCGGGTAAGATTATTTTCGTTTCTTGTAGGGCACACGCTTACGGTGACCTCAACCTGCTGGATCTTGAATCCACCCACTATCTTAAGGATGCCCTGAAAAAAACAACCTCAGCTGGAGTGACTACAGCAGCAGCAGCAACCACCATTACTTCCACCACTATCCAAGGATGGGAGATGGATTTGGGCAAGGCAGAATCGTATCGATTGTATGCCAACTCTAAGCTGGCCATGACCATGTTGGCTAAACAATTCCAGAGAGATATTGCAACCATCTTGGATCAACAAACTTTAGTCTTGATGGCCAACCCAGGAACAACCAACACCACGTTGGATGCAAGTGTGGTTACCTTGGCCTCTCATTTAATTAAACCACTCACCAAGACCCCCGAAGGAGGCGCCTTAACCATCATGTGTCTGGTCACCACACCCGCCGACAAACTCAAGCGTGGTGGGTACTACACAGACTGTGAATTGTCTGGCCTCTCTTCACTCGCCGAGAATGTCGCCCAGGCCTACCACTTAAGAGACATCGCAGACAAACTGTTAAACCTCTCACCCTTGGAAGACACTGTGTTTGCATGATTTCTTTTTTTTTCGAAAACAACAATAATGATAATAATGACAACAAACACACTTTTCTTTCTTTCTTTCTTTTTTGTGTATCTCTCTGATTCATCAGCGCCTGCGCTTGGTGCCACCACCTTCACCACCGTTGCCATTTCCCACAGCAATAGATTGTGATGATGGAGCAACCACCAAAGCGAGGGCCTCGGCTTCTTTTTGCTCACGATCCCGAATCTTCTTGAGGATGATCTGAGGGGTGAGGTCAGCGGGAATGGGTTTGGTTGTCCTCTGAACCACCTTGCGTACCTCCTCAGGTGTCTGTCCTCGGGTCAGATTGGCCACACTGTAGCAGAGAATGTCCAGCAGGGGTTTGATGAAGAGGTAGTTGGCAGCCAAGATCATGTCTGCCTTTTCAAGATCATCGAACCCATCACAAAATTGAGTGTTCCATTCATCGAGTACGGGCAAAGGAGGTGGAGCGTCCTCGTCAACAATCTCCGCTTCAAAGGGGTGAAGGTGTTCGGGTCGTTTCATCCACTCGATGACCCTTTTCAAAATGTCCATCCTGACACTCACGGGCACCTCCACCGTGTCACGATGGTGATGATCGTCAAATCCATCCAACATGTCCTTGATCGTCAAGGATAGCAGGGCCACTCGCTTGTCCACGGTGATGGTCTTGTCATCGCTGGACCTTAGAGTCACAACACCAGACATGATGATGGTGGTAATGTGGTGGTGATTGTCTTCAAAAAAACACAAAGAAAAATCAAAAAAATAGACAGTCACAGTTTTTATTTCAAAAAAAATAGTGTTACAAAGGTGGGTGGAGGACAAGAAAAAAAGGAAGGAGAAAGAGAGGGAGGGGGACGAAGAGGAGAAAAAAAAAGACAATGGGGTGTTTTTCATTTAGATGTGTTCGAGCTCGAATTTTTCTGGAGTGTGATGTTGGTAAAAGTGATCAAAGGCTTCCTTGGAGGGAGCCGTGATGTAAATGGAAAAATCACCTTCGACCATTCCATACTTGGGGTGAGTGGCCACAAAATCTTTGATCCAAAGATCATTCCCAGAACGAATACAGGCAGTGATAGTCCAACCAGAGACAGGGTGCATCTTGGTAAAGACTGTGTCCGCCTCAAAGATCGTGTCATCATCTGACCCTCTGTTGTCCTTGACACAATAAGCATGTAGAATCAGCACGGCATGAGCGAACTCCTCACTAGTGGGTGTCCATTCGTAACGTGGTACAATGGGGTTGACTGTTTCCCACTCGCAATCATTCGCATACACATCTCCATCGTCGTCACTGTCACTGCGATCAGCATCACTACTGGTGGTTGTAGGTTGCTTCCATGTTGTTTTGATTAGGTGCAATGCTCTTGTCAGCATGTCACCCTTTATCTTTTTGTTGGAGAAAAAAAAAGAAAAAAAGAGGAGAGAGGGTGAAGAGAGGGGAGGGACAAAAAGGTGGTTGGGAAGAGAAAAGAAAAGAGAAAAAAAGAAAGAGAGAGAGAAAATGGACAGAGATTTTTTTGTGGCAACTCCTTCTTCATTTTCTTCCTCGCAAAGTCAAGAAAAAAAGGTGGACAAGTGAAAGAAGAAAAAAAGAAGAATGAAAGTGTGGAGCCCACTTTTTGCATGGATAGCGGCTGCGCATGTGCTTGTCTGCATGAACATCGTGACCTTCTTGAATATACATGACATGTATACCACTGGAAAACTCAAAGATCCATGGTTCATATGGATCTCTGACTACTGGCTGATCGTTGAGCTATGGGCATCCGCCTTACCACTTCAGATATTGTCACTGTTGGGATCCACGATGTCACCTAAAGATGCACGTTCCTTTGTGCACCACATTCAATTTTACATGTACATTTTGGCCGTGCCCTTTTCGATGCTCGCTGTGCATCTGGTATTGCACCTTCCCTTTCCCCCCTCGCCCTTCCTTGAATAACTTTTTTTTCGAAAAAAAGTATCAAAAGATATGGTTAGATTATCCGACAAGTGAATATGAGCCACTGCTGTTGATGTTTACATCTTTCTACCACATCGGCGTTATCCTGTCATGGATACAAATATTGCTTGTCATTCCCATCTTGTGCAACACCGTCTACCGAGACAGGGACTGGGATCGAGATGAATATGAACTCAAAAAACGCCGCGCTCATATATTTGATGAATGACTTCCAATAAAAAAATGAAGAAAAAACAATAACAAAGAAAGGAAGAAAAAAGTGATCATTCGTGTGTGGCACACCAGAGGTTATTTATTTTATTTTTTGTTTTTTTGTTCGTTGGCAATGGCGATGAGTGAGTGGTGATTTAATCCACCTCCTCTATCTTCTCCTCCTGGTCCTTGATGCTCCTCTCACCACCACCGGCATTGTGGGAAAGGGTGATGTCCTTCCTCTCATAAACATCACAGGAGAAGGTGATGTCCTTCTCAGTCTGGTCCTCGCCCTTGATGATCCTGGTGTAGTCAGCCTCGTTGGGAGGGTAGTAGGCCTCATTGACAAAGGTGTCACACTCCACGGTGTTGTCCAATTGAATGGTGCTGAGGTAGACCTTCTTGGGGAGCAAGTGATAGCCCTTGACATCAGGCTGCATGATTGTGTTGTAGAGCTCGGCCCCACCAGCAATGAAGACAGTTCCATACTTCTCGGGATCTTGGGCAAAGTGGGTGCACACACAACTGAGGAGCTCAGCGAGAGATGTCGGATAGGCGTGACCTTCCTTCCAGAAGAAGTCCTCGTTGGTGATGAAGACATCCTCGGGAGCATTGTCCAACTCAGCCCTGGTCGAATGGGTCACTACCACCACCACTCTGCCGGGCAGGGACCTGAACTTGGGAGAGACAGAGAGATAAGTCTTCTTGCCCATGATGACCACGTTCTGGGCGGAAGGGTGAATGGCTGCAATGGCAGGGTCCACGGTCTTGGTCACCTCGGTGAAGTACTTCAGCTCCTTGCTGAGCCTCCAAGGCATCTTGCCCTTGATGCCAATTCCACGGTTCGGGGTCATGGCCAAGATCACACAGGCATGACTAATGGCAGCATCAGCAGCAGCAGGAATCGTACTGGCAAAGACAGACATCTTGTATTTTTGTTTTTTGTTTTGCAAAAAAAGAGAAAGAGAATGGAAAGGGGAGGAGGAGTGCAGATTAATTTCTTTTTTTTCTTTTTTTTCTCTTTTGCAATGAGAGGAGGGGCCTATTTATTATGATCATCATCGCCAAGAGTCGACAATCTGACCCTGTCGGACCAAGAACCTTTTGCCATTGACGACAAAATATCCATCTTCTTTGCAGAGGAGGACCATTTCTTTGACATCTTGGGGTAAGGTGAGAAGTGTGTATTGGACATATTTGCCCGTCTCCGTCATCTCCAACAGGCAGGGTTCCATCTCTGCCACCCACTCTTGTTGGGCATTCAGGGTCTTCTTGATTCCATCCGAACCCATCATGACGGAGCCAGGTTTATTGCCTCCCGCTCCTCCCAGCATCTTGAGAAATTCAGACTGATTTAGGGTTGGAGACTCTGCCGTTGTCTCTTTCTTCTTCTTTTTCTTGTCCACTTTCTCCATGACAAAGGGAGAGGGTTGTGATTGGGTGGTGGCAGTGGTGACAGCAGGGACAGTGGCAGGTAAATTTTTCACGTCCTCATCGAGTCGTCTGTATTTGTGTTGTCTGTGCTGAGCCTCCACGGGGTCATTTGTGGGCTCAACCAATTTGGAGACGGCCCTGCCCATGAAAGGTGGTGCGTGTTTGGGTATGGCAGCACGAATCTCCTCGTCTGTTGGATTCTCAGGAAGGGTGACTGTGCGACCATTGAAGGTGAAGGTCTTTTGTTTGCGTGCGCTCATGGATGTTGTTGTTGTTTTTGAGATGAAAAAAGAAAGGTGAAGAAGAAGAAGTCAAGGAAGGAGAGTAAAAAAAATAATTTTCTTTTTCTTGTCTTTCTTTCATCAATCATCGCTACCAGTCTCTCATATGTATTTTGTCGACAGTAATTTCACGGGTCTCTGGATCGCGGGACCATTCAAAGGCCCAATCTTTCGCATTGATCTTGTTTCGGGGACCTTGACCAATGTTCACCATATCACAATACATGATACTGGTGTCCTCGGTCACGCTTCTGAGTTGGGTGACTGCCTCGTTTGCAATGGTGTTAGAGTCGGTGTATCCAATGAGATAGTATTGGTTCGCTTGATCAATAACTTCCAAACCTGGTTGCGAGGATACCCCCATCATAAATTCACGCATGTGGTCCGTGTGATCATCCTTGACGTAAACTGCAAAGCCATCTCCAGAAGAATCTTGAGACAACTCTTTGATGGCGATGGCCAAGTCTCGTTTTTTTTTCAAGTTTCGATCCATGGCTTCTTGTTTGATTTCACGGGCTCGTTCAACGTTGATGAAGTGAACTCTGGATTTCATGTCCCACATGTCAGTTTTGATGAAGGCCTGCGCTCTCTTAAGCCCCTCCGGGTCCATGTAGGATATGTGTCTGTCCCCCTTTGTAGTCCAACCATTAGGGAAGGTGGCAGATGTAAACACACTCGAGGAGGGTTGAATATCCTTCACGCCCAGTGAAGCCCATTGAACATTATAGTTTGCTTGTACTTTAGGATCAGAGGACCAAGGAATGGTAAAGACCGGTTGTTTGCCACCACTGTCACTGCCATCCCCATTATGGTTGTTGTTGGTTTCCTCGACGCGACAGGCAACCAGATTGCATACGGACAACAACAACCCTACTATCAGTGGCACGAGCACGATAGTTCTTGTAGCTGCCATTTTCTTTCTTCTTTCTTCAGAAAAATAAAAAGAGGCGAACAAAGAGAAGGAAGGAGGAGAAAGAGTTAACTTTGTTTTGGTTGTTATTTTTTTCTTTTTTTTTGGTGCTAACACCAACTTGTTTATTTATTTATTTTCTTTTTTGTTTCTTGTTCACGGGTTGCTTTTCGCGTTCTTTGCCCTTGCTGGAGGACGATGTTGATGACAAAGACCGTTTGCGCACAATGTCAGACAACTTCTGTGGTTGAGGTGCACTTTTTGTTGTAGTGGTCCGTGTGTCTGCTGGATCCCAATTGTCTGGTTGTGTTTGGAGGCTGACGTGGATATCACCGTCGTCGTCGTCGTCATCATCCTCGTCTGAAGCAGAGGCATCCGTTTGTGAGTCGCTTTCTGGGCATTCGTCGCTGTCATTGTCGCTGTCATCGTCGTCGTGATGATGATGGTGGTGATCTTCATGGGTGCTGTCATTTTCGTCGACGCTGCATCCACTTCTTTCATCATCATCATCATCATCATCATCATCCGTGTCTGCAGAATCACGATTCGTGGGTGGGTCCTTCAAGGGCAATGCAAACTGAAGCGTGGTAGTACGGTTCGTGTGATCCCTTTCCATCGCGCGTTTGAGGATGCCAAGGTCTTTGGCAAAGGCCTTCTTCTTGAGGAGGTCCTTGGGAATGGTGGTCAGGGTCCTTAACCACCATCCGTTATAGGCTTCCTGTCTGGTCATGTGGGGTTCAGTGCGCTGGCACAGCATACCCATGAGGAGGAGACCCGCCACAATGACATCTCGTTGATGCTTTTTCAGTCTATCACGGGATCCATGTTCCTGCTCGTGTTGGTTGTACTTGACGAGCACCTCATGAATCCTCTTGAGGCAAGAGATTGCATGTGGATTCTTGGAGGCCTGTATGTCCGCAATCAATTGGAGCAGCCCACTCGAATCAACTGATCTGAATATCCCACCAGATGCCAATTCACGAATGAGATGAGCGATGCCACCATGTGTAACGTAGGTTTTCATACGACTCTCTAGCTCGGGCACCAAGGGTGTTGACGATAACAAGGACACGGGGACGGATGAAGAGAGAGATTTTGATGCTGTGGTGGATACAGTGGTAGATTGTGAGAGGGGTGTGGTGGTTGCGGATGTAGCCGTGGCAAGAGTGTTGAGGGTCGTTGCAGGAGAAGATGATGATGACGATGATGCTGCCACGGATGAAGGTGTGGAAAATGATGATGAGGAGGGTGATGGTTGTTGTGGTTGCACCTTTCGGCGTTCTTCAAGACAAAAGTTGCCTTCTCCCAGCGTGGTCAAGATATTCGACAAGCATTCACATACCCAGGAAGATAAACTGACGAGGTTGTCGGTCTTGATTGTCTTAATCTTTGAATGAGTTAAGACAGCCTGATCGTTTTCTCGAAGAGCTCGCGAGTAGCCGTCTTTCATGAGGTTGAGCATAATGTTCCGCGTGTCTATGCCCCATTTGGTGGGTGCATGAATCAACCCTGTGTAAAAATGAAAGTAGGCCACCGTGTGATGGATCAGTTTTTTGCAAAGGCCCTTCCACATATTCCGGGGCACATCCAAGTCTCCCTTCATGTTGTAGGCCAGACAGTGAGCACCCTTATCCACACTCCAGTGGGGACACTCCGACACCGAGGTATCGCAAACATAACAGAAACACTTTGGACAGTTCCTTTCACATTGTGTTATTTCTTCAGGTGTGGGACACCTTGAAGGGACATACACACCTGGGCCGTATTTCATGAAGGCAGGCAAGGGAGATGGCTTGAACCCACCAAAGTCGGGAAACTTCATCCCCTTGCTGGTGCAATCACAACGAGGATGGACAAAGTGTTCTGGAAGTGAGCCCTTGATACCCACTACCATACATTCTTCATCTTCGTCCTCCTCGTTCCCGTCCATCGCAACAATCGACGACGACGACGACGATGGTGGTGGCACGATGATGGTTGTCGGAGTGCTGAAAACAATGCCATCATCTGGCACCAAGAGTGAGTATGGTGGTGGCGGTGGCGGTGGCAATGGAGTAGACTCATTTGGCATTGACAACAGCGACACAGATGAGGAGGATGGGGAGGAGGATGTCGTTGTGGTGGTGGTGGCGGAGACAGTCACTCCAAAGACGAATTGATTCTGATTCTGATTCTGATTCGATGGTTGTCCTTGTGTTGATGAGGAGGACGAGGAGGAAGCAGCCGCAGCAGCAGCCGCCGTTTCGGCCATGGACTTTTTCATGCTGTCCACAGAGGACTGAAGTTGTGCGATGGTCTGATCCTTGACCCTGTTGGCAGTTTGTAACTGACCGACTGTAGAGTTGAGTTGATTGATCTGGGCCTGCAGGGCCTGCCTCTCACCCTCCCATAGATTCTGCTTGAGAGTCAAGTCTTGTTTGGCCTGCATGTCCGCCACTGAATTCTGCTGTCTTAGTTTGACGAGCTCTGTCTGGAAGGCCCCCACTGTGGCGTACACACCATCGTATTGAGTCTTCAGTCCAGCCTCTCGGAGTTCGGTCGTGGCCAATTTCTGTTTTAAGGTTTCCATTTGACTGACCTGTTCTTTGAGATGTCCAATCTCTTCTTTCAGGGCGGTGATCATCTTGGAGGTCTCCACCACTTTTTGTAAGGCCTTGTGATGACTGGCGTTGGCATTCCCAAGCTGTTCCTTGAGAGTGAAGGTTTGATTGACGTCAGCCTGAAGGTGTTCTTTGCTCCTCCGCAGGTCGGCAATCTCCTTCAGGGCAATGTTCAAGTTGATCTTGGTATCCTGTAACTTCTTGTCTCGCTGAGTAGCCTCCCTGATCAGGTCATTCACCGTTTGGTTTTTTAGTTCCAACGCACTCTTGTAATACTGCACAGAATTCTCTGCGTTGAGCGTTTGTGGGGTTCCTCCTCCTCCACTAGAGGGACGTGAGTTGCCGCCAACACCACCACCCACTCCATTGGCAGTAAAGTCAGACATGTGATAGTAGTAGAAGAAGAAAAAGAAAAAAAGCCCTTTTTTGTTTATACTTTGCGCAATGGAGAAGGAAAGGAAAGGAAAGGAAGGAGGTGCGTGCATGCAAGTTTTTGTTGGGACTTCAAATAAAAATAAAATAAATAAATAAATAAAGAAGAAGAAGAATGGTCACCCTGCTCGGATATGCACAAAAAAATAGGTTGAGCAAGCAAAGGGGAACTAGAGGGTTTTTCTGTCTTTTTTTGTTCAATTCAGTTTTTTTGTTGTCATTGTTGTCGTTGCTGTCCTTCGTCATGTTGTTTTGAACTGAGTGTTGCGCATGGATGTGTAAATCTCAAGGATCATGTCATCCAACCCTGGGGATTGTTTTTGAAATTGCCATAAAATGGACACGGGTTTGTTGGTCACCTTAGAAGGGTCATATTGTAACACAGGTTCCTGAAGCATGCCGTTAGTGTGAACTCGAGTGGTCAGGACCTTGCGTAGGAGGATCCCCACACCCGTGCCACCAAAGTCAGGCCTGGATGATGACTTGGTCAAAGTTGTTGTTGGTTGTTGTTGTTCCAATTGCATATGGTTGACAGAGACTGCCACTGAGGCTGGTGTTGTTGCTGCTGCTGTTGCTGCTGTTGTTGTTTCAAGGGGGTGAGGATGCTGTGAGGTGGCATCCATATCTGCATCCTCATCGACTGGGTCCGTGGTCTCAGACGTTGGTGCTTCCGTAGAATTTGGACCAGTCATAAATCCAAGAACAGTGAGAACCCGAATGGCCACCTTGGACAGTTCGTAATGATCCTCATCCTCTTCTTCTGCCATAAGATGGGTGGCATCCTCTTCGTCGTCGTCGTCGTCGTCCTCTTCATCCACTTCACCATGATGCTGTTGTTGTAATGTACTGTAATTACTGATGCTGCTGCTGTTGACGACGTTGTTGTTGTTGGAATTCATGGCTCTCAGTCTGGAGGTCAATCGGGCATGCCTTTCACTGAGAAAGTTCCTGAGGTCAGGAGCCAGATGAAGGCAAAGGATGAGGTCGGACATGACCTGTTCGTTGGAGGAATAGAGGGCCAATCGAAGGATGTCCCTGTCTCTCCCTTCCCAGACGGTCTGACACTTGATCAGCTGGCACATGATCCAAAAGGGTGAACCATAGGTGAGATCCAGATACGTCATGGGTCCCGAATTGAGAGGATGGCGCGAACCACCCAAGAAAGCCACAGGTTGCACACCTTTCGGTGGTAAGGTACATCCATCATATTGTTTCTCATCACCTGGTTCAATGATGGCAGGTCGAAGCATCCCCAACAATTGTTTCGTGCAGTCCATCACCAATTCGCGTCCCAAGAGGCCCTGTTCGACCCAGGGTAAGAAGACATGGTCTGCCATCTCATAGTCCGCACAAATCAAATCAAGTACTTTGACCAGGGAGGGTTGAGTCATGTTGGCCAGAGAAGCATCACGCACCATCAAGGTCAACTTTTGATTGCAGGTGACCCGGAAAGTTCTGAGCATATGGGGCAGCCACTGACAGTATTCTTCCACGCCGTTCTGCTCTTCCAGTGGCACACCTGGTTCTGGAGTCCACACCTCCGCGGCCCATTCTGTCAAACGTTCCTCCACCTCTTTCGTTCTTTCTGGTGGAACATAATAGACTGTGCGTTTGTAAGGGTCCAGCTGGATGGGGAGCTCGAGGGGGCGAATCAAGGCATCTCGGGTATTCTCAAAGAACTCCATCAATTTTTTGTTGTCTACGGTGTAGATTTCTGACTCGTCCAGCAACCATTCTCCTTCCACCTTGAGGGCATATTCTCTGCGAGTTTTGGGTTCTGGGATTTTAGGGGCAACGGGAGGTGAGGTCGAAGAAGCACGAGATTTGGAAGAAGAAGATGACGATGATGCTTTGCCACCACCACCACCTGGAGTGACTGATTTATTGCGACGAGAAGGAGGCATCAGAATAGAGAGAGAGAGGGAAAAAAGAGAGAAGAGATAGAGTTTTTTGAGGAAAAAAAATAACAAAAAGAGAAGGAGAGGAAAGAAATGGCAAAAAAAAGTTCATAATATATTTTTTTATTTTTTATTTTTTATTTTTTTTCCCACACCCAAAGATGAAAATCGCACACACACAAGTTGTTGTTGTTTTTTTAAAAAAAAGAGAGGGAGAGATCACAGAGACTCAAGAGTTGGCAGCTTGAATAGTCAGCAGCTGAATTTGAAGATTGGCCAGGATGCGATTGTACTTGTCCTCCTCGCTATCGCTCTCACCCTTCTTTTTGTCAGTGCGCTTGGTGCCCACAAAGTTGGCAGGAGTTGCTGGGTTCAAGGCCGGCATGACCTTGGAGGGGACATAACAGACTCTGAGTCGTTGGGCCAGGAACGAGAGGGCGATGAGTTTGGTTGCGGGGATCATCACCAATTCAGTGTTCTTGGGGCGATTCTCGTAGAGATCAAGACCCTCACAGTAAATCATGTGTGGTACAGAGAGGATGGGTGACTCTGTGACGATCAAATCACTCTCGTAAACCACACAGAAGGCTCCCTTGAGAATGAACTTCTGGGGGTCCATGCCCCCAATGTCTGTCCTATCCTTGACACGGTAAGTCTCCCTGATGTTGACGGTCATCTCGAAGCCAAGGAGGGCGATCTGCCAGAGCTGCTCGTCCCTGGTGTTGGGCAGATAGAATCCATTGGCGGGGTCCATCTCCCTCGACTTGTCTGTGCGAGTGCCAAAGAACGGCTCAACGTGATTCCAGACATAACCTGTGATCGCCATGAGGGAAGACAGGTGGGAAAATTCGGGGTACCTGCCGCTCCAACCAGCCACCTGGTCTGCCTTGGTGGTACTCTTTATGATGAGATCTATGAGATCACTGTCTGTGAGCATGAACCTCAGCTTCCTCTCATCGAGCCTGACCCACCTCAGCATAAAAAGTCGCAGGAGGGTGTGCTGGGGGGAGGGGTTGGGTCGGCTGATGTTGAGGGTGTCTGTGATGATCAGGTTGCCGTGGGTGGTGATCCCAAGCTCGTGAACCAACTCATTGACTCGTCCATACTCTCCATTCCCAATATCCGCGATGAACCAGAAGGCAAAGTTATCATCGTCATCTTCATCTTCTTCATGACCATCCTTGTTCCACGTGGTATTGGGAAGATGGCCCATCTGCTCGTAGGGTCTCAAAAGGTTGTGGTCGATGTTCTCTCGATACTTGGCAATGAACTTGGTGCGGATGAGCTGAAGGTCCTCCGTGGTGAGACACTCGATGGGTGGCAAGTTGCGACGTCGGAGGTGATCCAGAGACAGGTCAGACTGGGGTAAGATGTCAGGTGTCTTTTGCTCGCGCTTGATCACCAGCTTCTTCACACTCCAGGGTTTAAGTTCCTTGAATTGTTCTTTAGTGCGGACCATCATGTTGGGAGCTCCTGTGCGGGTGCTGCGAACTCTGTCCTTGGCTCCCACCAGATTGAAGAAAGGGATATCATCATCATCTTCCATGGCGGCTGCGGCATCATCATTGTTTGGTAGAGCATTCTCATCATCAGAGACATGGGCATCAGGGGCATGCTGAAGATGATCATCGTCATTCTCTTCGTCAGCAAAATCATCGTCGTCTGAATCATCATTCCATGGGTTCAGAGAACCGGGCGAGACATACACCACTTGTCCCACGCCCTCTTCGCCATCATCATCACCATTTTCATTTTCATCTTCATCTTCAGTAGCTAAATGATGAGCGAAAGAGTCCTCTTCCAGAGCTGCGGACAAGAGCAACGCTTTGATCATTTTGGTCCATGTCAACATCCATGTAGACAGTGGGTGATGATAATATGTCCACCATTTTTGAGAGTCTTGGAGATACACTTTCTTCAGATGGTTTGGTCTTGAACGCGTGACTCGATCACCGTCACTGGTGTCATCCAGCAAAAGATAAACAACACGCTCTCGATTCAAGATGTTGGGCGAGAGCATCTTGGCAGTGTACGCCTCATCGTTCGCCATGAACCCAACCGTCTGCAAGGATATGAATTCTTTGAGGGTAACACGAGCCACCCCGGTTGGATGACCATCCACAGGATCGGCCGTTTCCAGGTCACTCCTTTTGGTGATCCTGTAACGTGGATCGAGGGTGAGTCTCATCTCAAACCCAAGGAGGATGAACTGCCAGATGAGTTCATTTTTGGTCCCCTTGGGATATTGCATGGTGCGAACACCCAAGTCGTTATCACGAATGCCGTCTGCCCTGGGATCGTTCTCATTGGTGAAGGGAAAGGCATAATGATCAATCCTGCTGTCGACATAACCTGAACTGTAGGCCAGACTATTGACAAGATCTCTGACACCTTGATTTCCGCCACGATACTGGCCCAGGTGGATGATGAGGTTGATTTCTTGGCTGTCGGACAAAAAGTATGTGGGAATAGACCTCCGGATTCGGATGTACCATCTGTAGAGCATGATGCGTAAGATGAACCACAGTGGGTCGGTGGCCCTCTTGTACATGTCGGACATGTGATTAGGTTCCAAACACTCGTACATGATACTGGTGGCATTGGTGGTGATCCCCAGTTGGGCGCATAGTTCTTCCAGTCGGTGGGTTGAGTCAAGACGCCCCACGAGCTTGCAGAACCTGGCCAAAAAATCGGGACTGTCCACTGTATCAGGTTTTGTGTGACCATCTTGCTCACTTCCAGTCAATGCATCCCACCCAATGTTGGCGCGAAAGATCAGAAGGAAATAATTCCTGAGTTGGGTCACGACATGCTCACCCAGACACTCCACAGGCAGCTCGTATTTCGTCTTTACTAAATTTTTTTTGTTATAGTTGCTGTGAAGAAGTGCCAAGTCCATTATTTTCCCAGTGGCGTGGTCAATTTCCGGAGGTGGGATGATGGGTTTGACTCGAAACATATCGCCGTGAGTGGATGCGAGAGTTTCATTCTTGGAAAAGAAGGAAGTTATGCCAGGAGGTAAAACGACGACCCCATATCTCTTTTCAAAGCGCTTGAGTGACAAATGCATTATGATAAAGCTGTAATACAGGCGCGCGCGGTGATCCTTTACACTATTGGGTATCGCTGATTCCATTGGAGACAGCAGATGATGGATGAGCTTGAAGTCACGGTCGCTGGTAGGATAGAAATCACCCAGTGATTTGACAGTCATGGCAAACTTGTGACTGATCGACCGGAGTTCGTTTAACCTCGATTCGAAATGCTTGAGTATCAATTGCCAGCCAAGATGAGCCATGCTGCCTAGCTCAAACCGTCCCATGTAAGGGTTAATCTCATCATCTTTTTCAAAATCGCTGAACTCTCCACCAAAAAAATCTTCCACTTCCAGATATTTCGTTATGTTAGGGGGTAGACTGGCCTGAATCATGGTGGTGTAGTTGTCTGATTTGAGATTATCTGAAACCTTATCAACAATGATTGAGATGAGATCTGAGTCTCTCATTGGCATAATCAACGTTCTGGAATGCATCACGATCAGGATGGTAAATTGGAGCAGCGTGAAGTTGGGAGAGTTGAATGTGATGTGTTTGGTTGGATCACACTTCAACACATTATCTGCAGTATCCAGCATAAGGTGTGTAAAGGTGTTCATCATAGTCACATCATCCTTGCCTGGGATGTCCCTCAAAAAACTCATAATATCAGTGTGTGCCTTGGGATCGGATGTATGGCAGCACCAGATGGCGAACTGTTCGTCAAATGGATGCATAATGCCAATCGTCTCAGTAATTTTTTTGCCGGACTTCTTTGACTGGGATGTGATTTGTGCCGTACCAATGCACTGGGACAAACGTTCATTCCTAGTCACTTCGCCTGTGACCAATGTATATTCGCTCGCGACCTTATCCTCGCGCAACTGACGTAATGCCAGCGACTCTGGAACCCTGATTGCCAGAAAAGTTGTCATGCGAACATGCGTGTTACACAAAACACTGTCAATCACGGTGAGTTGTTCTTCCGTCAGTGTGGTGGTGGAGATAGGAGGAGGAGGCGGATTTGAGATTCCGACAACCACCACATCATTTGCGGGATTCTGTTGAATGAGATCATTGGATGATGAGGAGGGGGTGACTTCGAGATTCATGCGAGGGTGAGCATAAGGATGAGGGCGTCCTCTGCCTTCTTCTTTATCAAACTTACCGCCCACCAGGTTGGAGATGCCTTCATCATCGTCATCGTCTGATGTGTCCATGGAGTGATCCTCCCAGCCATCAATGACAGCTGCATCCTCTTCACTTCGGACAGCTGCAGAAGCGTCTCCATCATCGCCATTTTTCAACGTCCCACCACTTTCATTGTTGCCCGTGGCTGAATCAAGAGGCTCGCCATCGTTGCCATTGTTTGGAGGAGTGATTTCAGGGACCATGTCCCAGTAAAAAGTGTCACCGACGAGGGCCAGCTGCGCTTCGGCAGCATCAGTGGCAACCACTGGTTCAGGGAGAATAGGTTGATCCAGAGCTTTGGACAAAAATACAGCCTTAAGCTCCCTGACCAAGGGCATCGAGTCCACCAGATAAATCTTCTTCAGATCTTCTGGTTTGGTGTCAGCTTGATGTTGTTGATTGCTCTTGATGTCATCCACCAAGAGATAAATGACACGCTCGCGGCCCAAGATGCGGAGGGAAAGTTGAGCGGAGGTCAGATTTTTTTGAGATTGTGATTGCGACTGCCGAAGGTGAAGTGTTCTGAATTCTGCGTGTGTGACAGTGTTGTCCAAATCGTTATGATTTGTGATTCTGTAATAGGGGTCCACGGTAACTCGCATGTCAAACCCCAGGAGGATGTACTGCCACACCTGCTCGTTTTTGGTCCCCTCAGGGTATTGTCTGGTGGGTATGACATTCATGCTCTGATTCATGTCACTGAGATAAGGGAAGGCGTATTCATCAATGTTCCCCAACACAAAGCCACTGCTCTTGGCCAGACTGTTGATTACATAGCTCACACCCGCATTGCCCTTTCCCAGAGATTTGCCTGTTTGGATGATGAGCTCGACGAGCTTCTCGTCGGTGGGGTATCTTTCTGGAAGACGTCTCTGTCTCCTGACATACCATCTGTACAGCATCACACGGAGGATGAACCATGATGGATTAGAGGCCCCCGCCAGGGAGTGATTGGGAACAAAGTAAGGATCCAGACACTCCCACACGATAGAGGTGGCGTCAGCAGTGGAAATCTTGAGCTCAGCAAAAAGTCTCTCCAGTCTTGTCGGAGACGATTTCAAGTCGTCATCATCATCGTAGCGTCCGACATCTTTGCAGAACCGGGCAAAAAAAGTTGGATCACTGTCCATAATTTCTGATTTTTCGTGTCCCTCTCGCTCACTTTGTGACAGTGCCTTCCACCCGATGTTGGGACGGTACGCCTTGATGAACTCGACCCTGATTTTTTCAACTGAGGTGCTATCCAGACACTCCACTGGCAGCTCGTACTTAGCATGGGTGGGAGTGTGAGGGTTGTGAAGAGAGGCCAAATCGCCCACCATACCACCCAAAAGAAGATGGTCTTTGAGTGGCTGGAGCACCCTGAAGAGCTTGCGGTCTCGCGGAAAGGAGAGGTGAGTAACATCTGTCAACGAGGAATTATGCACACCTGAGGTTATTTTGACCTTACCATGAAAATGTTCGAATCTGGTGAGCGCCATGTGCATCTGGGCAAATAGCATAAATCTTTCGTCGTCATTATGGGTAATGAACGCCTTCATTTTCTTCATGAGAGGATCGATGAGCAAGTAGTCCGCGTCAGTGGTGGGATACCAGTCACCCAATGACTTGACCCCTTGTGCGTAGGACAGAGTGACCCGGGGCGTGCCAAACGTGGAGTCCTCAAACCGGTCGATCAGGACCTGCCAGCCTAAGTGAGCCAGATTGCCCAGCTCAAAGCGGCCCACATAAGGGTTGATCGCATCCCCCTCCTTGTAGGTGTCGAACGGGCCAAAGAAGTCCTCGATGGTGATCTTGTCTCTATTTTGCTTTAGGAAGTATCTCATTGTGACAGAACCGCGAAGTAGGGTGTTATAACGTTCAGGCTTTTTTTCATAACGAGCGTGACCATCCGATGACAGTATCTTGATGATGTCCGAGTCTCTTTTGGGGACGTTAAAGTCGTTTTTCTTGGCCCTGTGGAGCATCATGGCCAGGATGGCAAATTGAAGAGGTGTGAAATGTTCTGATTGGAAACTCTCCCGTCCAAGTTTTTTGAAGAGTCCATCCGCAGTGTTCAGGCACAATTTGGCTAAGGTCATCATCATCGTGACATCGTTCTTCCCCGGGATGTTCTTCAAAAAATTCAGTGTCTCATCATGCGCCTTGGGGTCAGTCGTGCATGAACACCATTCGGCAATCTGTTGATCGAAAGGAAGTAAGGTCCCGATAGTTTGCGCGAGCCGCATTTGGAAGCCGGGTGGCACGTATTCGTACTGGCCTTTGGCAGTGCACTGTGGCAATCTCTCGGTTCTCAACTTCTCTAGCAGGTCAATGTCCAAATAAATTGGAGTAGTGTCGCGATTCATGTTGAGCAGTTGGGGTAATGAAAGAGACTCTGGAACTTTCTCCATGATCATGTGAGTGAGATCCTGGATGGTTATTCTATCCGAAATGAAGTTATAAACAAGGTCTAATTGTTTGGGCGTTAACTCCATGAAAATTTCTTTGGTTGACGGAGGACCCGGGGAATCCCGACCAGAATTGGAGGAGGAAGAGAGGTCACCACGAGCATATGGATGAGGACGATGATGATCACCATCCTCTGACCCATTGATCTTGCCCCCCACCAGATTGAAAACATCCTCCTCGTCGTAGCCACCGCCGTCACCATCTTCTTCGTCCTCCTCCACATCGTCATTATCAAGATCATCGCCATTGGCTTCCAGTTGTTCACCTTCACCTTCTTCCTCGTTGATACCAAACCCATCGTCCCACACAGGAATAAGGTAAGTGGGACTGTCCTGCGTGTAATTCGGGCTGGTGGCCACTTGAATGTAAGATTGGGCATCTTCATAGTTGGGGAGCACGTAGCAGCGGTCCTCGGCTGACAGTGTATAACCCAACATCTTGAACTCGTGATCCACATCCGCCTTGGGCAGTTTCAATGATGATGATGATCCCTCTTGAGGGTTAGCGATCCTCCCCGCCATGGAACAGATGATGGTCTGGAGTTCTAAAGGAAGAGCCGTGACGGCGATCAAAAACTTCTTGGCGTTTTTCAAATCTTCCTCGACGCGGTTGCAGTTCCTCTCCTTGTCGTAGGTGGGCAACCATCTCCCAACCCCCGTCTCACTCTTCCTGACCTTGTCCAAGATGAAAAAGTTGTCCGAGCACAGGACCGACAGGGCGTAGAAGCCCGCACCCATGTGTCTCTTGTGTCCTGTGGGTGTGACCACATATCCCCCTCCATCACGAAATTCGTTCTGATATTTCTTCTCCATGGCGGCCAGGTACATACCCCCTGCGACGATCGTCTTGGAAATGCCCGTTGCCACTTTGGTCTCAGTTTTACAGGCAATGCCGGACACGTAGGTCTCGATGTTCATCCAATCCGCTGTCCCAAAAGTCATTTCACGAAAGGCTTCCGCGTGAGGGATGGCAAAGGGCACATAATCATCCAAGAGGCGTCCCGTTTCTGCCATAAAAATTTCCAACCAGACCATCCTCTCCTCTGTGGGGGTGGTCCTGTAGGTATGAATTTTGTCCATACATTGAGCAGGCAGCCAACTCAGACACTCGTCGTAACCGGTGGCCACACTATTGCTGACAAACTTCTGCCTGGCATCAAATCCCCTCACCTCCCATCGGACCAATCTCATGTAAAAGTTGGCCATCAACAACTCTCTGCCAGCATGATCCGCGTTGGGAACGGCAGTCACCTTCAGAAAGGCCTGCTCCAGATCAGGAAGGTAGGCAAGCAACTGATCCCAATGTCTAAATCTGAGTCTCTTTAGGGTGGGTTCGTAATGTTCAGCATCATGAGTCATGTGCCAGTAATCTGTGGTGCCCAGGGCAGCGTCCAGAAACTCTCCCACGGTACTCGAAAACTCCAGACCACCAGGTCGTGAGGTGCCGGTCATGAGTGGTGCGAATCCCACCACACGAAGAAGTTGTTCATGAATCTCAGACCTGCCCCTTCTGCAGAGGGCTACATACACACGAGCCGAGGTGAGCAGGGTGAGTTTGCCAAAGGGAGTGTTGGGTGTGTTCAGCTCTCTGTGAAATTGTCTCACCTCTTGCTGAATGGTGTTGTCGCCAGTGAACCTGCCACCCACTTGCATATTCCTTTCACCATCACCACCACTGGATGTCAAACCAGTGGATGACCTGACAAAGTTCCTGCCACAGTAGAGATGGTAATAATTCTTTTTGCCATCACCACGACTGGTTTTTTGAACCAAACGTCGCCCTTTCTCGAGGAGGACGCTGTCGCTCATTTTTTTTGTTGACAAAAAAAGAGGGGAGAAGAAAAGAGGGAAGAAGAAGAAGCAACAACAACAACAAAAAATGAAGAGTAATTTGGGGAAAAAAAGTTAAGAAAACAAAAAAAAGGGTGACCAAGGATTAGTTATGTTCTGTTCTTGTGCAATTATTAAGTTGAGTGGATAGGGGGGAAGTTGAAAAAAAATGGCGACTAAATGGAGTGTGCACTTTTTCTTCTTTTTCGCTTTTTTTTCTGTTCAATCGCGACCTTGCTTGACAGCCTCGATGGCCGCAGACTTGAGATCGGTGAGGAGGTGTTTGCCATACACTCTGGCCAAAAAGGTTCCCTCAGGAATCAACATGAGGTGAGTGATGGCCTTGCGTTTCTGACCATTGCGTTTGAGCCTGCCCTCCATCTGTCTCCTGTCGGCCGAGTTGCTGAAGTAAGGCATGGTAATGAGGACACCCATTCGGATGGCCCAATTGTAACCTCTGCATTCCTTTTTGGTGACCACGATCACAGGATAAGAGGCATCAGGACCTTTTTCATGACCAGCCGCCCTGATCCCTTGTTTGTCCAATTTGGCCAGCAAAGCCTGCTTGTGTTTCTCTGAATCGGCCACGGCCAAGACTTGTTCGTGTTGTTTGTCCACACACATCTTGATGGCAGCCACAAACCCCGAGACTGTGTTCATGTAGATAAGACTGGCCGCCTCCAACAACTTGCTCTGCCTGACCAAATCGTCTGCAAGTTGGTTACCGCCCTCTACACGAATCAGTTCCTCCTTGTTGTTCACATCCACCTTCACCTCCAGTGACTCGATGGCAATGTTGGAGAGGGAGACCAACCAATTCTGGGGGGTGATGGGGACCATGGGGTAAGACAATTTGACCCAATAGACCACTCCCTTTTCCTTGTTGTTTCTGATCATCGTGCCGGTCATCGAGAGGACTCTCTTGGCCATGCCCGCAAGCATGAGGGCAGAAGAGGTACGTTGAGTGCCCAGGGCATACATGGTGTCTACCTCATCGGCGATGATGATCATCTCGGGTGCCAGGGTGGCCAGGTAGTCTGTCATAGACCTCAAATGATCACTGTTCACCAGGGTGATATGATACGGCTTGAGATCCTTACTCAAATATTCAAGTTTGCTGTCCTTGCCCACACCCGTCCTGTCCAAGACGGCATACTTGACCACCCCTTGCTTTCTGATTTCTCGAATACCTTCCATGGTCTTGTACTGGAGTACAGACTTGGGGGCCACCCAGAGAATGTACTTGCAGTCTTTGAGTTCGCGTTGGTCCACCAAGAAGCGGGTGAAATCGACAGCCACCTTGGATTTTCCAAACCCTGGCGGACAATATACAAACTGTCCTGGTTTGGCATTGTACTCTCCACACAGCTGATCCAAGATCCTTTGTTGTCCCTCGGTCGGTTTGAACTCGGAGTTCTTGAACGTGTTGTGCCAGGGGGAGGCGAAGTGATAGGGAGTCCCAAAGACAGGCTGACCAGTGGCGGTGGTGGTGGCTGTGGTACCCACTAAATCGGCCATCCTACTGACACTGTCATACAGAGCCATGTAGAGAAGTGGATCTACAATAGTGAAGTTGGGTGGATCTCCCAAACGAAGAGCACCTGGCCAGAAGTTGGCCAACCACAAGGCAATGGTGAAGGCATCCAAGTCAAACGTGTACCAACTCAAATCATCCCCCGCCTGAGTTCCAGCCCTGGAAGGTTTGGGGAATCGAACCTGCTTGAGACTGGTCAGGGCAGCATCTCTCATGAGTGCCAGCAATCTTCGAATGGCCACTTTACCAGAGGGTAGAGTTCGAAGGGCCTCTGTGAGTAGACTCAATGTGTGGGCATCAATCATTTCCATGGGGTTCTTGATGACCGCGGCGGGGGTGTGACGAAACGTGACCTGAGCAGAGGCCTTGAAAGAGGGTAAAGCACAGACCATCTCTGCATACGGTGTCCAGTCAGACACAGTGGCACCATTTTTTAGGGTAGGTGCACTTCCCACTGTGATGGTCATGTCGACACCATTATCATCATCCACCTCCTTTTCACCCGTCCAGTTGACTGAACGCACAGGCTGGGTAACAATGTCAATCCACTTGCTAGAATAGCCACCCGAGATGGAAAGAACCCATCCATCCACCTCCCCACACCTGGCCGTGATGGACTTGAGCTTGGTCCAATCACCCAACTCGTGTCGGAGGGCAAAAATCTTCTTGATGATCTTGTTGGAGATGGTCAAGGGGGTCTTCTTCAGCCAAGCTTCCGCCTCAGCCCTGATCTCAGGTGGGACAGTGAACAGATCCGAGCTCTCTTTGGACGATCTCTGGGGTTTGCACATCACGGCGAACCTCTCTGGCTCATCTAAATTCAACAAGATGATGTAGGCCTTCTTGTCACTCCCCTTGAACCCTTTCGGACCCACTACAGCAGACAAAAGACCACAGGGGACAACCAAAGGAATTTGGATCGTGATTGAGGAGGAGGAGGAGGATGCAGCCGTTTCATCTTCATCATTTTCATCTTCACCGCCATCGTCCACTTCTTCATCTCCACCGGTTCCATCATCGTCTTCAGCCACCTCAAACTCAGGGACCAAGATATCCTTGTCACCAGCCCCACCCTGTTCCTCTGCAATCTTTCCCTTGGCTGAAATAATGACATCCAAAACCAAGTCCGTCACCTGAGTGATCAAACCCACATCATGCTGCTCGTCCGCATTCCAAGATGTGTGCCTCCTGAAGTTGCGACCGGTGTAAGTTCCAAACAACCACCCAAAGATTTCCACAAACCCTTTTTGGCTTCTCTCCTTGGACAGAGTCTTGAACTTCATCTGAGCCAAGAGGTAACCAATCCCCCTGCTGCAATGTTGGTCCAGAGAGAGGGAGAGGGGAACCTCCAAGGTGTTGACAAAAGAGGGAGATCGGACCCTCACCTCTTTGCTCCTCATGGTTTGAAACAGATCATAAGTCATCACACGATCCCCCTCCATCGATCCAATGGTGGCCAGCAAATCATAGCAGGTTCCCGGGTCATTGTAAGGCATCTGAGTGGCATATTTGTACATCAGAGTGGTGTTGCCCTTAGGCAGTGACTTCCCATCTGCATTGAACTGGGCCAGTGAGGTGTATACCAGAGCCCTGGGTGAATGCCAGGCACTTCTCAAGTCAGAGAGCAAGTTTTTGATCAAGAGATGGTCAGGCCAGTAGTCTCCCACCTCTGCAGTCAACAGAGCGGCGGCCAGATAGGCAACCACTTTGGGACTCGACTTGTTGTTCTCCTTGTCAAACTCAGGCCACGCGTCCTCAAACATCATCACCACTCCACGCTTAAAGGCATCCGTCACACCTCGAATGAACTTGGACACATCGGTGTTGAATGAACCACGACTGAAAATCAAAGCCAGCACACAGGCCGTCAGCATGTCGGGTCCATAGAAGGATTGATCCTTTCTCTTCACAGTGTAAATCTGCAGTCGGACGATCTTTTGCATGAACGACTTGAGGAAAGTGGGGGCCAGCTTGCACAATGTCCCCTCCATGAAAGCTTTGAGTTCCACTCGGGAGGCTTCGGATTGATACTTCTCGGGTCTACCTTTGGCGAATTTGACCCACATCTCATCGAACCAATCCCCCACAGTTTTTTTTCTCTCTGGATCCAGTGGGGTAACAATCTTAGCCATGATGATCGCAGGTCCGGCCTTGTAGTACTTGTACCCCTCAAAGGGTGGAACACGCTTCATTGTCATCTTTCCACCGTCTGCTGTTTCATCAGCAGCAGTGTAGAGGGGTCGAATGGATTGGGTGCGCAGGGAGATATAGTATTGGACGCCCTCAAAGTCAGACTCCACCACACCCGAAGAGACACCCCTGCAAGGTTCATACCAACCACATTGAAAACAAAGTTTTTCTGCAATCTTGCTGGTAAATTGTTCACAGACCAAATCGGTTCGGTCAGACAGTTTCATGAACTCTTCCGAGATGGTGGACAGTTTGGCGTATTCCAACAACTTGCCCATCTTGACAAGTCGAAACGTGCACGAGGATTTCTGAATTTGATCCATCTTGTTCTTGTTGACGGCCAAGCGGGCCTGGGCATACGTGAGGAAGGTGTCAGGGTTGTTTCTGGGCTCCGTCAGGACATTGCTGGCACTTCTGTCCATGGTTCCATAATCTCCATTTCCACCACCATCCTCTGTGTCCACCACTTTGGCATCCGCAGTGAGGTGTTTCTTTTCAAGTCTGCGCTCTAGGGCCTTGATGAATTGTGTCTCTGTTCCAAACTGTTCCTTGTAGAGGTTAAAGATGACTTTGCCGGCTGGACTGAGTTCCTCCTTGTCTTTGTAATGGGCCACCTCCGCCTCCACACAATCCCTGATGGGCAAGATTCTGCCCGAGGTGAGTTGAACTTCAATCCCTGCGGCGGTGCTCTCATAACCACGAAGATAGGTCCCCGTTTCGGCACCCCACAAGTTGAGAGGACTGTAATCACCACGCAGTTTGGCCTTCTTGCCCTTACCCTTGCTGCCTCCGTCACCATCCTCCTCCTCATTATCATCTCCATCCTTCCTCTTGGCTGCCACAAAAATATCCTGTACACTCTGTACGAGTGCAAGATAAGCAGAGTCAGAGCCCGACGGTGACATGATCCCTTGTGGGTCAAAGTTTGCACCTCGCTCCATTTTTTTTTGTTTTTGGTGGATGAGGGAGGAAAAAAAGAAAAAAAAGAATGAATGGCTTCAAGAAAAAAGAAGAAGAAGAAAGGTGTTCAAACTGTTGTTGTCACTTTTTTTTGAAATATCAAAAAGAGATGGAGGGGGAGAGAGTTGAAAGAAAAAAAAGAAACAATTTTTTTGTTCTTCCTTCCTTTTGTTTTTTTTCCAATCAGCCAAAGCAATAAGAAGAAGATGTCTACCACTGCCGCTACTGCCACCACCGCCTCATCTGCAAAGAAGTCACTGGCATCTTCATCAAAATGGAAGCCCACTTCTTCTTCCTCCTTGTCAGAGACGTATGAGAATGGGGCCACCTGTACGAATGGAGTGAACAGTTACACTTGTTCGTGTATGCTATGTTACTCGGGTATCAACTGTTCCCCTGATCCGTGTGCCAACGGTGCCACCCATGACGATGCGGAAAGATGACAATGAAGGGAGGATGCTCAGTATTCAGTCACTTTTTTAATGTCAAAAAGAGATGGAGAGGAGAGAGTTGAAAAGAAAAAAAAAGAAACAATTTTTTTGTTCTTCCTTCCTCCTTCCTCCCTTTCTTTTTATTTTTTTCAATCAGCCAAAGCATTAAGAAGAAGATGTCTACCACTGACGCCACTATCACCTCCCCATCTGCAAAGAAGCCACTGGTTGTGGATGAATTCAAGGTCATTCGAGGAGAGCTCAAGATCAACCGAGATTTTGCGGCTACCATCCAATCCTACCAGAACTTTGTGCTTGAGAAGGAGATCAAGAAGAAATTGTTCACCACCCACATCGGAACACCATCACCATCACAGGCGGTGCCCTCCACCGAAGTGTCATCCTCCTCGTCTGAGGGTTCTGCGGACACTGCGGTCGCCACGATCATTGACAATGACGAAGAGGAGGAGGAAGAGAACAACAAAATCAACGCCCTCTATGAGGCTTTGCCCCTGGATGCTCAGTATTCAAGCAACGATCTCAGCGTGGAGATTAAGGCAACCCCCATAAACATGACCGCCGAGGTGGGAGTAGAATTGACACGCTCCATCTTGTCCCCCAATCAGTTTGCCATCTTATCCAGCACGGTGGTTGTGGCTGCAGGGTGCGTGACGGTGGACCTCTTTGAGAATACCACCGACAAGAAGTTGAAGGAAGTGATCTTGAATGAGGGTGACCTCTTTTACATGACCCACCCCAAGTCCACCGTTGGGTTCGCTGTCAGGCAAAACAAACCACACAGCATCTTGGTTGGGTTTTTTGCCAGGAGGTCCCCCACCAGCATGACTAAGATCTGCGACGCGATTGCCCTCAAGGTCGCCAACGTCGTTGAAAAAGAGGGCGAGAGTCAATGAAAAAAGTGGAAGAGATGACAAGGGAGATGAGGGAAAGAAAAAAAGAAAAAAAGAAAAAATGACAATAAATGTGTTTCTTCACCCAAAAATAATTTTATTGTTATTATTATTCTCATATTTTTTGAAAAAAAACTTTATCTTTCTACTTTTTTTTCTGTTATTCTCCTCCTCCTTCAGTTGTCAAATGTCTCAATCTCAGCCTAGTCAACTGTTCACGAACTTCCGCGCCCTGCCAATAATTTTTATCTGCCAACAATTTGATGTCAATGCTACATCAGGACACAACTTCGTGCCTAATTTCAGCTCAATGCTTAGTGAAGTTACTGATTTATCGGCCACACTTCATCAGCTTCAACAATATCTTCATGGATCCCATGCAACTGGTCACGCCTTGAACAATACAATCAATCCGGTCCTGAATCGTGTCACAGAGAAACACAAACCTATTGATGCAATCAGGTTGGTACTGGCACATCCCGAAGTGAATGTTGACGCCCGTGACGGCAGTCAATATACATTATTAGGTTGGGCATGCGCTGATGGGCTTCATGATGCAGCGCGTGTGCTTCTTGCCACCACCAAGGCCACCTTGTTATCATGCGTCCATCCCAGCCGTGGCGAAACCCTTCTGAAGGTCATGTGTGAATGTTCTAATACAGAGATGGTTCGACTCGTGATCGCCTTCCGGGGAGACAGTCCAGAATTTGAATCAATGCTGCATCACAAAGAAAAATATCTTGGATCTGATAATAATTATGTGATGGGAACCCCCGTTCAGTTCCTAGAAAATAAACGAAAATATACGTGGTATGACAGGAATTTCCGAGAAGTCCACGTTCTACTCACTGACTACATGACCAACCCTGCGGCCACTCGTCTACGAGTCAGACGAACCATGTCTGCTGATCTGTTTGCCCTCATTGTCTTTATCTGTGACGATTTTCTGAGAATCCGCAATCCTGTTGCGGCCACCGACACCACTGTCACAGAAGACGACAAGATTATTGAGGCACTCACAGGCACTCCTGCCAGACGCTTCTACCACATGGTTGCCCAATTGCCTATGGAGATTCAAATGCGCATCACCAACATGACGTACAACTGTATGAGCTCCAATATTCCCACTTGTCTCACCGAACCTGCCTTCAAGAAGTTGGCTCGTATTCTACTACAAACAGAGCCTCATGCTAACAAAGAATAATAATGACTTTTTTTCTTTTTCTTTTTTCTTTATTTTGAAAAAAAGAGAGAACACAAAAAACTTGTTTTGTTTTTATTTTTTTATCACAAGAGTACAAAATACCAAAAGCATCCTACTGCCAAAATAAGAAGGGCATGAGGAATGGCGGCGGCAGTGGGTGCACTGCTACTACTCCCATGAGATCCAACGGTTGGAGTGTGAGTTGCTGTCACTGTAGCGGAAAGGGCAGCGGTCGTACTGTGAGTCACCGCAGATGTTGAGGAGGGGAGTGATGATGATGATGATGATGATGATGCTGTATGCGAAGAAGAAGCAGCAGCAGCAGTCGTGGTAGTGGTGGCTGCGGTGACTTGAGTACAGGGTCCATTGGTGCAACTTTGAGTGGAGGCGGGTGGAGAATTGTGACAGGCACCTGGCAAGAGAGTCTCTCCCAAATAGTCCACACAAGTCAACGAACGCGTCTCAAACCCGGCACCACAACTAACATTGCAAGCTGACCAAGCAGTAGCCACCCATACATTTTGACATGAGGTGGATGGTGCCAATCCGACTCGGTTGTTGGGTTGATCAAAAAAGGTAATGAACTGATTCATAAAAGTCCATCCCAAGATGGTCCCTGGGTTCCCACCCGAACCAGAGGAGGCGATGCCCAATCCATAATACACTGCACCTGAAATGTTGAACTGGTTGAGATAAGAATCCACAGGTGTCAATGTGTAGTTGACTCCATTGATGAGCCAGGACATGGAAGGGAGGAGAGAGTTCAGCATGGCGGTGGTGTATCCATTGGCAGTGGTATACAGAGAACCATCTGAATCACTGAGCATGTCGGGGAAGGTGGCCATAAAAAGACTGTTGGAAGAGAGCATGCTGGTGAACAACATGTAGGCCGAAGAGGGCATGTACATCAACGTAGTCCCACTATCCAGAATCGAGGTGCCCAGGGACGTGCTCATGGTGACACCTCCCAAAAACAACTGGGTCACCACTATGTTGTACCAAGGGGTCCCTCCTCCTGCGATGCTGATATAGTTGGGGCCAGATGAATAATAACTCGAGTTGGCTGTCCCAATCCACATCTGACCACCACTCTCACAGAGTTGGAGGGCAAACGCCCTATTCAATAAAGTGGCATAACTATCATACCCCTCCACATCACCATATGCCATCCCCACAATCCCTTGCACGGGTGTGGCTGAAATCGTGTCCAATTGACAATCTGTGTTGGGTAAAAAGTTGCTCTGACTGGTAATGGCTCCCAAAAGCACACCCGAAACCAAGTTGCTGCCAATGGATTGAGTATCTGTGTACGCCTTGCCACTCCAACTTCCTGAACCATAGGTCATTGTAATACTCCCACCGAGAGAGGTGGCTGTCGAGGCATTCGTGTAGGTAGGTGAGGCATGCAGGCAGGTGTTGACATTGCACGATGAAGACACTACCCCCGTCACCCCACTCCCTGTGTCCAAAATGACCTGAAATGTTTGAGCACTCCCACCCGTGCCGATGGTCAATGGAATCGAAAATCCGATGATGCCACAATCACCCAAGGCAATCCCACCACTGCCACTGATGCCCGACCGCTTGTTGTGGAGAGTGAGCTCATCCTGACCATCAGTTGCCCCTTCGTAATTGTTGTTGCTGTCATCATCTCCCACTCGCTTGAAGGTGGTCATGTGGTGGTAAGGCCTGTGGGATGTGATTTGGATGGGGTGGGCCACATGATTCGCACTCACATCACAAATCAGCAAGGTCATGATGATGGTGGTGACCATGCCCACAAGATGCAACCATTGGGGGGGAGACATGATAATGATAAAGTGTCCCAACGAGAGAGAGAATGAAAAAAATGAAAAAGAGAAAGACAATGAGAGAGAATTTTTTTTCAAAAAAAAAGAAAAGGTTTTTGTTTGGAGTTGTCCAATTATTTTTTTTTAATTTTTCGTTCATTCATTATCATCGTCTTTCATGGGGAGGGGAGAGGGAGTGATCTTTTCGTAATAAGCCCAGGCCATGAAGCCTCGTTCAATGCGGACAGAGTCCCATTTGTCCTTTTGACCTTCTGCACTGGCGCAGACATTGAGCTGAAGTTCCATGGGAAGTTTTCTGCAGATGTTCAGAAATCGGAGCCTGTTGTGATCCGGATGGTGTGGCATGAACCCAAACAAGGGTTCCAGAACTGCCACTTTGGTTTGCTGTTGATAATACTCGTCCGCATACATGACCAAGAGGGCAAACATCTCATAGATGCGTTTTTGGGATCTCAGTTCTTCAAGCTGAGTGGCGAGCCCTTTATATTCCCTTTGTCTAGCAAGCTCACTGGGTCGCATGCGAAGTGAGTTGTTGTCGCTTTTCTTTGAATGCTCTTCTACCCTCTCGAGATTTATCTGGTGTCCCCTCATGCTGAACAGAATGGGCAAACAATTGATGAGGTGAAATTCCATATCTGGAGAATTCCCATGGGCGCACATATGACCTAATGGAGTGCAAGATTGTTCATTGCAAGGGTGCTTAATGTCGTCAAAACACCAGGCATAATAACCACCACAGTTGACATCCACCTCTGGGTTGGACAACAGAACCTTGAGGATCTCCATGTATCCATTTATGAGACAGCAGGTGAGGGCTGTACCACAAAACCCATTGTAGGGGTAATTTAACTCGTCAGGCCTCTCTTTCATGATCTCCTGAATGATAGCAGCAGGAAATCCATTAAAGCAGGCGTAAGCCAGGGCACTGATTCGATGACCACTGTGGCGACCTTCTTTGGCAATAGGCGGATACTTCTCGAGCACATCTTCCAATGTATGATGCATGAAAAAAAAGAACCCAGGTCCCACATGGGGACAACGAACACCATGGTCGTTCATGTAATAATCTGGCACCAGGTGGTGATTGTCGTTGGTGTTCATCACCTCTTCCTCTTCTTCCTGGCCGACTTCGTTGAGATCATCTGCCATAGCGCGAATTCCAAAAAAAAACACACAAGGAAGGAACGAAGGAGGGAGTAACACATTGTCAATGTCCAACAAAAAAATCAAAAACCGAAGATTTTTCTTTCTTTCTTGCTTTCTTGCTTTCTTGCTTTCTTTCTTCTTTATCTTTTTTTTCGCGAAGAAAAAAAGGGGGACAGAAAAAGAAGGAGAAAGAAGAAGATCAATAAAGAGACACGGAAAACATGTCTGTCTTGATTCCCTTGCGCTTGAGGGCCACCCTGGTGAGTGGGATGGAGGTTCCAATGGGAGTCATGAATTCCAAAGTTCGGGTGCTGCGAGTGACAGGATCAATCGGGCAGGTGATGTGAAGGATGGGGTACTCGTTACCAAACTTGTTCACCAGATGGTCCTTGGCATACTGGTTGATGAGGAAGGTGTACAATGGAGCCATCTTGACCACCAACACGGGGACGGCACCGTCAGGTACCACTGTCTCTTCGTCCTCTGGTTCACGATCTGTGCCATCATAAAAGAAAGCCTGTCGGGTCACCGTGGCGATGGGCCTTTCAGTACGAGCCACCAGGGCCATGGTTTCAAACAAGACATCCAGGGCATTCAATTGAGTCTCCGTTGGGTTGGGGAGGAAGGCCACGGTAATGTGCAGATCCTGGTTTTGACCAATGGCCACAGGGAAGTAGGCATACGCATCCTTCTCCCCGCCATTGGCCTTCATGTCATTCTTGTAGGCGGCAGCCAAGAAGGGTTCGGTCATCTTTTTTTGGGTTTTTGATTTTTGTGACACACAAGCACAAGCACAAAAAAATTGATCAAAAAAAACGGAAGGAAGGAGACAGAAGAAGACGAAGAAGGTTTTTTTTTGTTTCTTTTTTTTTGTCTTGAGCATCTCTCCCTCCCTATCCTCCTTCTTCTTGTCTCTCCCCCCTCTTTTCCATTCTTGGATCCTAATCAACAACAAAAATCACAAAATCATGTCCGTATCCCTCTCAACGGTGGTGGTGGAAGAGGAGAAGGTGAATCCTGAAGCGGATGGAAGAGGAGAAGGTGAAGAAGAAGGAGAAGAAGGAGAAGCGGAACCATCGGCCACCACCCTCGTATGGGAGGGTATTATCAAGCACATGTTGAGCAATAAGCGTGGCAAGAAGGAACTTATCGAGTATCTGGACGGTGATCCGGAGATCCTCAAAGATTTCCTCTCTCATGCCCTAAAATTGGGCAACCTGGAGTACTTCATGGGCTTCTTGGCCATCCCCGAATTCAAGGTTGTCTTTTACGATGTCTACTCAGAAAAAGCCATTGAGGGAAACGCCTTTAATATAGTCATGGAGGCCGCTTCTTACATAAAACCGAACCAGTGGGCCATAGTGCGCAAAATCCTTGACAACATCCCCGACACCCTTCAGTGGCCCATTAATGCCATTGTTGGAGACGAACGGGAAACTGACGAGTATGATATCGACTGCAATGAGAGCCACTCGGAGGATGATGAAGATGGTGTTGACCCTGAGAGTGAAATCGTTCTAACAGCAGAACCCACTCGTGCGGATGTGGATCGCATTGTCAAGAAGCAGGCCATTGGTCGCAGGGTCAGGAAGACCATCAAGAAAGAGAAGTACAAGAAGGCCAAGGTATCCGACAGGGAACACGATACCCTTCTTGCCCTGGCTGTCAAGTCACGCGTGGCAGACAACGTCGAATACATCCTCAAGAAGTTTGGTCCCCGACTCCAAGAACGACCCCTCATGTTCCACTACGAAACTGAATTTTATCGTGGAGCCCAAAGGTGGGACTTCAGCATCCATGAGATCTGCGCCGAGGTCAAGATGTCCTCCATCACCGCTCTCATTCAAGCTCACTTCAACAAAACTTGAAATCTCTCTCCCAACCAAATCCATAAAGAGAGAGAAAAACAAAAAAAAGCTGTGAAGAGCGAATCACATTTTCATCATCACAACGCGCTCACACAAAAAATTGTCGACGAAGCGCGTCACCTCTTTTTTTTGTTATTTATACACCCACCCCATCCATTGCTTCTTTTTGTTCTTTTTTTTTCATTCTCATCCACTCCTCCTTCTTCTTCCTTTCTTTTTTTTAAATCCTCAATTTTTTTTATCTCTCAAACCCTTCTTCGCCTCCAGAGCTTTCAAAGGTGAGCCAATCGTCCCATGACGGTCTCCATTCTTTACATCTTCTCGCCTGGTGAAGTCTTTTTGGGACTTTTTCTATCACATCTCAAAGGAGGGAGAAAAGATTAGAAATCTTCATCCACCACCCACCCCAAACCCCTTTGAGATGAACAAGAAGAAAGTTTGCGTGTGTTGTCCCAAAATTATTATTATTTTTTGGTGAACCCCCCAACTGCTTCTCTTGAAGCAAACCTTTATTGGTGAATCATGAACCTCGCTCTCTTCGATGAGCACCATTGCCTTCGGGCTTTGTGGTTTTGGCTCTCGAAATGTTCTTTGGGCACATGAGGTTCTGATTTGATCCACTTTCTTTTTTTCTTTTTTTTCTTTTTCACAATCAATCAATCACAGAATTTACCCCCCTTGCCGCCCTCACAAATGAAGATAGAGAACAAACGAGCACCGTTTTTTTCAATTCATTCGTGAGGGCGACAAGTTTTTTTATGCAGGAGTGAATATTCACTTTTTTTTTCAAGCACGACCAACTACCACCACCCCTCCTCCTGAGGTGTCATTATCATCTTGTCATTGTCATCAACCACCACCAGCAGCAACAGCAGCATTGTGACATCCAAAAAATGGATCACAAAAACAACATCACGATCAAGGCGCTGTATTCACCTGTGTCAGATGGTCCGAGCAGAGTGTTTTACACAGCGCCACCCAGGAACGAACCCTTCGATCCCTCCAGAGTGTATGCTCTCCCTGAACCACTCACAGTTTCCTTCAAGTCGTTGGCCGCATCCGTGTCATCATTATCATTATCACTGACACCTTCACAAGAGGTGCTCACCCATCAGACCTTGACCATGTGTGGTAAGTCGTTCAGGGACCCGAACACCATAAGGTATAATCCACGTGATTTTAATGAAAATTTTCAACGTCTTTTGGAAGACTCATTCAATGAGACATGGGATGGTGGAGAAGGTGAAGGTGAAGAGGAAGATGACAAGGATGATCACCACCACCACCCCAAACTGATTCCGTCCAGCACGGACTTGTTGTTGGACGAAATCACTCCTCATCTTCATCATCATCCCCTCCTCAAGATTCCAAGAAACTTGGACTTGAACATGTCTCACGATGATGCCAGAAGGCTCAACACCAGTTGGATGGTTTTATGTGGACCACAAGGATCAGCCATTACGGGTTTACCCCTCTTGGTGGTGTTCCCAGAACCCATTGATCTCTCTCTTTCATCATCATCCTCATCTTCATCCTTATTGGTGGGAGCCTTGTCTTCTCCCTTTTCGAGAACGACAGATGATGCAGTGTCCATTGAAGTCACTCGTGCAGCCAACACCATCCTGTCCGCCATGGCCCTTGTGGTCCAAGGGTGTTTTCACAACATCGCGATTTTGGAGGGACATTCCCTGTCGCCCACCTTCAATGCTAATCAGACCAAGAGTTTATTGACTCACCTCAGAGTACCTGATCACTTCACTCTGTTGGCAGCTGCCAACATTGGCTCCTCTGACTTGATCACCTTGGAATCCAAGAAATTGGAGACAGCTGATTACCCACGGATGGCTGGGTCAAGGGGCAGAGATGTAACAGCCTTGCGCATCAAATCTTCTGTCTTTGTAACCCAGCATGAGGACTCGGATATGAAGAGTCTCATGGATCAAGTCTTGGCAGATGGGGATTTGGTGGAGATCAAGATGCTCACCCGATTCTTGGATCTCACCACCCGACAACTGAGTGTGATTAAATCACGCCTGAATGAGGCCCTCAAACTCTCTTCTGGAACTGACTTTGATGCAGTCAGAAAGAAGATGGGGCAGTGTCTTGCCAAACCATCCAATGCCCCACCCATCACCTCTGTCATCAAGCAATTGTACATTGCCTGTGGCACTGTTCCTACTGACTTGTTTTTGTATTCTTTAGAGTTAGCCACCTCAGGGTGGTACACCTTCAGTGAATTGTTGGATTACATGATTCCTTTATGCTCTGAGTTCCCTGAATTGTCCGATTACATTCAATTCTTTGGGGCCCTCAATGAGGTGGCCTTAGGTCCAACTCAAGTGACTGGACAGGTGAGGAGTGGTTTGGTGCACTTGTTGCCCATGAAGAGAGAACAGGCTGCCAGGCAACTCATCACCACAGCCTTGCCTGGCATGAAAGACAGACTCAAGTTTATTGGTTTATGCCGGTATTTGATACCAGAGAGTGCCAGCGTTCGACTGAGGAAGAACACCTCGGGTCTGTTTTCCAAGATCAACCAACTGGCCACCGATGTGAAAGACACTGTATCTCATTCTCTGGCTGGGTCAGATACTCAAACCAGTAAGTATCTCACTGAAAAACTAATCATTTATTTAAGTGGGGTGGAAGAGCAAAATGGTGGCAAAGCTCTGCCACCTCAAACAGTCTTGCCAGCACCTGCTGTCGTTGCTCCTGCTGCTGAATCATCAACACCTCCTCGTTCGCATCAGCAACAACAACAACAACCTCCACCTTCGAATCGTGTCACGGTTCCAGTACCCATTTCAACCCCAGTGGCACTCCCCACCCGAGTTGCAGTTCCAGTGACAAGGTTGGCGACAACGCCAATATCAACCCCAACGAATCCTATGCCAGTCAATGTTGCAGCCGCTGTCGCCCCTCATCCTGTTCCTCAAAGGAATTATAACCCCTTTGAGGAAGCGGCAGCTCAAGAAGATGCAGAAACACAACGAGTCATTGATGCCATCAACACTTTACCCAGCGTGCCGCAAACCACCAGCGAAGAAATTGCTGACCATATCAGAAACAAGCAAAAACTATTGCCTGCTACAGTCAGTTCATTGTTGCTTGTGGGAAGAGATGGCGCGAAGGCAAAAAACAAGAAGAAGGTGGAAACAACCACCAGATGGTTCAAAAAGCAACCTGTCAATGATTTGGTTCACTGGAGAACCTTTGCTGGACAGAGATGGTTGCAGCAACAACAACAGAAAGAAGAGGATGGCGGTGTTAATAGGGCGGTGATGGGTAAGTTGGCCAGAAACCCTTACCCCATGAAAGTGTTTCGTGGGGATGAACCTACCCTGAGACATCTTGCCATCACTACCACGTTACCAGAACCACTGACCAATCGAGAACTTCAGCGTGTGATGATGGAAACCATCAACCCCAAGGCACCCTTGCTTGACAAACTCAGGCAAGGTGTGGGTGTCAGCATCCCCTCTTTGCATGTTCGTCTGCAGGCTGGGTGGGCCTGGAATGAATCTGGGTTTTACATGACCAGTGTGAATGGGGGTGGAGGGCTCATGTGCCTGAAAAAGGTGGAGAGTGGCGGTGGTGATGAAACAGATACCACAACCACCACTGCTTCCAGTAACAAGGTGTCACGATTTGACCTCACCTTCTTGCTGGGAGTTCATGAATATAGTGGTCGTGGTGATGGCGGGGGTATGGGTCATGGAGACTTATTAACGGAACGTCTGGCCGTCAAAATCCCACAACCATTGACCCTGGAACATCTAACCACTCTTTTTTCTAAAAGCAAAATTAGGCATGTAGGGTTGCTGAACAGCAGAGAGCAAATTTACATTGCCTCTTACCTGCCAGAGGACAAGAAACTCAATGTCACCATCTTGGCCATCAAACCTATGCAGAGAGGTAGTGTTGGTGGTGGAGGATCATCTGACATCTATGTGGTGGACAGCATCCAGTCCCATCAGGCTCATGTGTCCAGAGACATTGACCTTGCCACCACCCACCTCGGCGATGTGCTTGACATTGTCATCAATACGAATGATGGAGAAATAGGTGGTGGCAGTGGTGGTGTTGGAGGTCAGGATGAAATGAATTCAGTGACCGTGACCGCCGTGTTCAGTGGTGGGAGGTTCATGTCCATGGTTCATGATGTGAACAAGCAGAGTGGAGTGAAGAGGTTGGAGTTGGTGGCCAAGAACCACATCCACATCCCACCTCATGCCTACTCCACGCTGAGTTATGCCAAGTTCATTCCTGGTTCACCCAGGGTCATTTGCTACTGGCATGTGGCAGACACCAACAAGGAGGTGAAGGCTTGGGTGACGGTTCACCACCTGGCTCATCCTGACATGCCAGAAGGTTCATGTGAACTAAAGACTGTCTCCACAACAGTGGTGGTGCCCGCACCCTTGGACTTGCCCATGGTACCCACTCAGTTGGGAAACCTTTTTGATTCTCCTTTTTTTAGGTTTTCTGCGGTTGCAGCAGCTTCTGCCAAGGTGGTGGCAACATCCACCTCCTCCTCCTCTTCTTCTTTGTCTCATACTATCTTGTTTGGAAGATGGATGGTGGAGAAGACTCTGAGCCATGGTTCTTGTTACCTTCAAGATGCGGCCAACCAATTTTCACCCATAGGAGAGTTATTATTATCCGGATCCATTTCATCCCCTACTTCACCTCTCTGCTTTTATTATTCATCTATTCATGATGCATTGTGGATTGTGACCAAGCAGGGTATTTTGATCCCCCTCTTGTCCTCTTCGTCGTCGAGCGAGTGACCAGAAAAACACACACACACAAAAGAATCACCTTCTATCTCTCTCTTTTCTTTTTTTCTTTTTCTTTTTATTCAAGTTTTTTTGGTTCAAATTATTTAATTTCTTTTTTGTGTGTGTGTGAGAGAGTGTGTATATAGACAATAAGGAGTGAAAAAGGGAACCATGAACAGTTTTCAATTGGCCTTCATTCAACGTGGCAAAGATTTGCACAAATATGTTCAACACATCATGCTCTGTCGCAAAAATAGGTGCATCTGTTTGGGTGGTCCACCTGATATTACAGACAAGATGGATGCCTTGTTGGCCTCCACGATTGTTCACTACTTCAAACTTCATTTGTTGAGACCCCTGGCGGCTGAATGCATGCTGCCGGGGAACATCCGACCTGACTTGATTTTTTTCAACGTTCGGTCCAAGATCACCATTTTTGAATTGAAGACGGGTTATCGGAACATCATGTCTCGAACGGATAAAATGATGAGGAAGACAAGAACGAAGCATTTGGCTCAATTGGCAAAATATGGAATCGCATGGAACAATTCTGAACTGGTGGGTGTGTATGGAGAATGCGATGAACTGATCATCCACTACCCTGATTGCAAGTCGAAACCATGGATCAAACTTCACAAGTCACTTTGGGCCATTTATGCCCCACCCAAGGCACCTGATTTATTGAAGATGGCCAAAGCTGCAGCTAAAGCAGCCAAAGAAGCAGCAGCAGCAGCAGGTGGTGGTGGCAACGAGGGAGGAGGAGGAGAATTCGAAGGGACAGAAGAACGAGACTTTTGGATGGGTGGGAGTACAGAACGTCCAACTGTTTATTCAAGTTTTTGGAGAGGAAGGTGATAGTAGTAGCAGTAGCAGCAGCAACAACAAAAGAGAAATGATCCCAAACCCAGTCCCACCTCCTTCCTTCCTTCTCTTCTTTTTTTTCAATTCTTTTTTTTCTGACAAAAAAAAGTGAACAAATGGATCTGGAGATCAATAAGCTCTTTCGTGCCATATGCATATACCCTCTTGAACGATTGACCGAGGTCGTAGGAGAATATCATGTTGGCGAGATTGATTGGCAAGCTTCCATTTACCAGGGTCTCTCACCCCTGGAGTTCGTGATATTTTATGGAAGTAAGTTGGATATCGTCCTCTTCATCATGAAACAGTCAACACCGCCACCAGATATGAACGCGCTCTCGGCAAAGGGGTTCACCCTACTCATGCAGGCATGCGCACGAGGATCGACAGAAGTGGTTAAGTATCTGCTTGCCGATCCGAGGGTGGATGTCCAATTCGCCTGTTCTGAATCTACAGGAGGCTTCACCGCGTTTGACTTGGCCATCTTCAATCTTCATGAAGAGGTGATCAGACACTTTATTGCCTCGGGCAGGGAGATAGGTCTGAATCCCAACGATGCCAAATTTCGCAGTTTGCTTGATGACTTGCGTCAATATGAGCGTCGCAAATTGGCAGAACAACGTTGGCATGAGCGCAACGGTGACTGTCTCGGTAGTTTCCTATTATATTCTATCCTGCATGGCACAGAGGATGATGACACGATAAAAGATCAAGAGCTTGTCCTGTTCACCTTGCTTCAACAATTTATGAAAGCTCCTGATTTGACCCGACACCAACTTCGCCTCTCTTTGGGTTATCGTGCGGCACACATTGCCGAATTGTATGGCATGATCATTTTCCTCTGCGATGGTTTGTTCAGGCTCAGGGCACTACCCAAGCTGTGGGTCACCCGAGACAACCGATTGTGTCCGGGGTTGGTGCTTTTGTCAACGAATATGGTTACGGATCAAGAGTCCAATGGCAACTTGGTGGGACTGCCTCTCATCACTCCTGCACACACCTTCTTTTCCATCGTCCAGAGATTACCCATGGAACTTCAGATGCTGGTATGCCATCGTGTGTATGATTCCACCAAGGAAATCGTTGTACAGAAAGAATCAGAGGGAGCCTTCCAACACCTGGTTGTCTCTTGTTGTCGTTTGTGACATGCACACATACATGGTGATGATAAGAAGAGAGAGAGAAAAAGAGAAAGAAAAAAAATGAAGAAAGAAAGAAAAGCCAGTGCCTCCTCCTTCTTTCTTCACCCCTCTTTCTTGTACAAAACAACGAAGCGAAAGCGAAAATCAAAAAAAATAATGACACAAATGAACCCTATAGTGGCGCATCTCTTTTCTAGCTCGTCCAACCCAAATACAAGTCTTACACTGAGACATTTGATCAATCTGGATGTCAATGCCACAAACGTGGACGGTTGGTCAGCCTTACATTATGCAGCCAAGAATGGCAACTGCCAACTTGTGAAATTTATTCTGACACATCCTGATGTCCAGCTCACCTTTGACAAGGCAGTCTTCTGTGCAACGCCCTTGATGGTGGCCTGTTTCCATTATGACAACGAGTGTGTCCAGCTGTTATTGAATGATCCCAGAATTGACCCGAACGTGATCGTCCATGGTCGGGGCTCAGCGTTGTATAGGGCTGTCAAGAACCTCAATGAGAGGATGATCGATATCTTTCTCATGCATGCCCGAAATCTCCAATTCTCTGACAAATTTGTCGCTTATGATCAGAACGGAAAAAAAGACGTCGCAGGTACTCTGATAAACCACCTTGACAACATGTTTACCTATTTTTCTGACCGTGAGCGCATGGATAAGATGGCCCATCCCGAACCACTACCTGTGTTATCACCATACTTTATGGCCGAAGAAGCTCGTGCAAATTGCCAGCTTTCGAGCCAAAAATGCAGACGCATTCGCACTTTGCTACTCGAGTTTAAGGCAAACAGTGGGCTCGTTCGTCACAGGTTACGACTGGAGAACGAATACCCTGATGCCTATGCCCACCACCTCTATGCCCTCATCATCTTCCTCTGTGATGGTCTCCTGAAGATCAAAACAGAGGGGCACAGTGAACAAGACGGCGGTGACACGTTACGATTTTACTGCATTGCCGAGCGCCTGCCTATAGAACTCCAGATGGCGTTATGCAATCGCGTTCAGGAGACCATGAAAGATGAAGATCCTGAACACAATGGCAAGCCATTGGGTAACAATATCAAACTCAAGGATTCTGAACCTGCCTTTCAACATCTCGCCCAACTGTACCAGTTCACATTGTCACCATCACCCGCGGAACAATGAAAAAAGAGAGAAAACAAAAACCTATTTTTTTGGACTCCTTCTTCTTCTTCTTTTTTCTTCTTCCTTCATTGATCGCACGCCCCCCTCCATCTCTGTCACACACAAAAAAAATCTAGATGGATCCAACCGTTTCTCAACTCATGGACAAAGGGCGCACCTTGGAAGATAATCTCGAACTGCAACGTCTCATCCGTCTGAATGTCAATGCCACAGATGATGATGGTTGGACAGCCCTCCACTTAGCAGCCAGATATGGTCATTACGAAATCGCGAAATACATCTTGGAGCAACCGGATGTTCTACCCAACATCTCTGCCTTGAATTCAGGATGTCCATTAAGATTGGCTTGCACAAATAGTGGTAGAAGGGTGGTGAAGTTGCTGCTCGACGATCCCAGAGTTGATGTAAACCTGATGTCCGAAGTGGGTTACCCACCCTTGTATGAAGCCATCCGGTGGCAGAATGAGCCTATCATCCAACTCTTTCTCGTACACGCCCACAATCTTGACCTCTCTCAGGAGTTTGTCGTTGAGAATGGAGGGGAGAATATTACACACACTGTGATCGGTCATCTTGCCAATACGATTGCAGACACATCCAAAAGGGTGGAAAGGAGACGCGCTGAAGTTTCTAAGCCAGGATTGGCATCCCCGAGTATTTACAAAATACACCACCTCAGTTGCAATAAAGAGTTGCAAAAGTGTGAGAGAATTCACACCTTGCTCGTTGATTATGAAGCTAACAGAAACCTCGTTCGCCATAAGTTGCGACTTGAAGAAGAATACCCTGATGCCTACAGTCATCATCTTTACGCGCTCATCATTTTTATTTGTGATGGCCTCCTCAAAATCAAATCTGGAGGGCACAGACAGCAGAATAGGGATGTACTACGATTTTATGGAATCACCAAGCGTCTGCCCATGGAGCTCCAAATGATGCTCTGCAATCGTGTCCAAGAGTTCGGGAGAGATTACATAAAAGTTAAATTCACCCAACCATCCAAGGACCCAGAGCCCTATGTTCGCAGTTCTGAGTACACCGGCAAGTCACTTGGTGATCGTATTCGACTCAAAGATTCGGAAGCTGCCTTCCAACATCTTGGCCAACTATGTCAACTCATGCCACTTCCCAAGGAATGACCACCACCATCACCAGATGAAGATGAAGAAAATCATGGCCAGTAACTTTTCTTTTTTTTTCAAAAAAAAAGAAAAAAGAAAGAAAAAAATAAAGAGAGAGAGAGTTTTTAAATAAAATGAAATGGAAACGAGCATTGCAACATCAAAATTTTGATTTTTTGTTTTTCCCTCCTTCTCCTTCGTCTCCTCTTTTTTCTCTTTTTCTTCTTCTTTTGATCATCTCCCTTATGGATCCAGAGCCACCCAAATCCACACAGATTCCAGAATCACCACTGACAATAGATGCCACGTCCACCACTGACACCACTGACACCACCATCATCCAGCACACTGAACATGGACGACCCACCAATGAGGTGAACGGCAAATGTTATGATGCTCCCGTCTGGAACTTTGTCAACTCAGGAGACAGGTGTATCTTTCGAGAAGGTGGATTTGGCATGGTCCAGCATGGCAACCTGTGTGTCTTTGAGGGCGATTTTGCGGGAGTGATCTCTGGTAACCACAATGTCTTCATGGGAGCCGTCCATGATACCAGGGTGGAGGGTGCGCACAATCATTTTTACGGACCTGTGGACAATGTCACCTTCACCTGTCGTAACAACTTCTTGGTGCCCGGTCCTCTTGCCACTCCTGTTGAATCCTCACAAACAAACGAACTGGGCGACTACATTGACATTGAACTGAATGTTCCTCTCACCTACGGACCTCATCATCGCCATGAAAATAGTAATAACAGCCATGGTGGCGGTGGCGGTGGCGGTAGTCATCTGTCCGACGTGACCCGACAGCAGCTGGCAACTATATCTTCCTTGATATCATCGCCGTCAGTAGTCACACACCTTACACAATTTGCAGACTCTGGGTTCAAGTCTTACAGACGCTATCCTGGTGACGATACAACAACAACAACATCCTCTTCATCCTCTTCATCTCCTACCATCACCACAGACAGAGGGTTGATGATCTGCGACAACGACAGTGAAGAGACCTGCCAAAATGAACATCACAATCACCCATCGTCCACGTCCACACCCACGCCCAATTCACCCTCCTCTTCCTCCCAGTTTCCATCAAAGCGTTCTCGACTTCAGTTTATGGAAGCCAATGAGGATCATGATCATGATCGCGATGACCACAACGACAACGACGACAATTTTAACAGCAGGTTCGTCAAGGGAGATTTCAAGACCGACGAGGAAATTGATGCCATCCTGCAACGACTTGCCAAGGAAACCAGCGAGGCCGCTTTGAATCCTGAACTCGCCAAAGAATTAGAATTAGGAGTGGTCTCTTCCACCCTCCGCGAGCCAGCAATCCCTACACCACCACAGATCTCACCCTCACCCTCTACGAAAGGTTCACTGACAACCGACTCGGAGTGTTCTATCTGCATGGAGACACCACCACCCGGTTTTAACCTCTTCGTCATTCGATGTGTCCGGAATTCTGGTCAAATTTTAAGACACGATGCCAGGTTCTGTGACAATTGCATGGTGCGCTTCGATGAATGTCCCTACTGCAAATCGACCCGGTTCACCTTTGAAGTTTCTCCTCCTCCATCATCAACATCAACACCCACACCACTACTATTGTCTACATTTCGGCAGGCATTGTTGTTGCTACCATCATCATCACCCACACCACAAGAACAGAATGAATAAATAAACAAATAAATAAATAAAAAGAACAAAGAACAAAGAACAAAAAAAACAATTATTATTATTCAATTCTTTTTGTTGTTGACAATGATTCAAGATGTTTCATAGAGAGCCCGTGATTCGGATTCCATGACATATTCCATGACGGTCAGTCTGAACTTGCAGGTGTTGGAGAGTGGACCCAAGAAGGTTCCCATGAGGATGGCTGTGGGGGTGAAGAGGGACTCCTTGGCTTTGATGACCACCAGGGTATGTTGAACCATCATGGTGATGGACCAGGTGGCTGAAAAAATTAAAAAAATGGCTACCTGGATCAGAAGGGTGAACAACACACCGGTGTGGATGTAAGAAACGGCCAGCATATAAAAAATCAGTGAAGTAAGCACCGTCAGGAAAAGAGTTCTGGAGGCAGGGGAGAGTTCTCTCAAGATGGTGATGGGTCCCAATAAGATGGCGATCACACTTCGGGCGGGTCTTGTGCCACACAAAGAAACAGAGGTGCACAACCAAATGTAAACCCAATAAAAGACGGCAATCACCCAATTGGTGTCTGTCACATTCTGACCAGGGATGAGTCTAAACGCAATGATGTAGTAGGTTGAATGCATGCACAGGAAAAAGGCAAAGAGGAAGAAGAGCAATCGGTGTGCCGTGTGATTCCGTTGTTCGGGATCACGGATGACTGAGGAGTCCCCACCGCCATGATCACCATTGCCACCCTGGGTTACGTTTGAGGTATGCGATGATGAGGAAGAAGATGAAGGCAGCGTCGACATCATGGCAATGCCTTCTTCTTCGTCGTCGTTGATGCAGTGATTATTATTATAATAATAATCATGATCGTTGTGCCCAGTGCCATTGTCAAAATAATGAACTTCATGGTTCATCATGTTTTTTTCCTTTCCTTTTTTGGTTTGTCCAATGTGCACAAAGAAGAAGAGTGAAGAAGAAAAATGATGTTGCTTGTTCAACAGAAAGAAAAGAAATGAGAGAGGAACCACCTTTATTTATTTGGTTGTCGAAATTTCAAGAAAGGGAGGGATGGGGGCTTTAACTTTTTTTTTCTTTTCTTTTTTTTCTTTTCTTTCACTTTTCCCTCTCTTTTTTTTCAAACACAAAGTGCACCACACGTCAAACAGTATCGCACCATATCATCGCATGTGGGGCAGATGTAATTCGTGTGAATGGATGATGCTCCGCCATATCCACCCTGACAGGTCACCCACTTTCCATACGGAGTCGTAGAGTCACATAATGCACACGAACTTCGGGAGGAGATAGGGGTGTTGGTGTTGGTATCAATGTTGTCATGAATGAGATTGGATGGAGAGGGCAGGGAACGTTGTTGTTGTTGTTGTTGTTGCTGGTAAGAAGGTATCTTGGGCATCCTGTAGGCAATCGGTTCTGGGCGAGAAAGATGTGGTGTCAATCTCTGGCCCTCCACCCTGGTCTTTCCTTTTCCCCTGACATCTATGACAGCAGCCACAGGAGAGACGGAGGACAAGATTTCATCAATGACACTTTGTTCGTGCCACTCTTTGGGTCTGTTCTCAATGTCCAACATGTCATAATCTTCGTCTTCATCATCCGTCAGAGCCACATCTGCACTTTCGAGAGGATGGTAATGGTGACCAAGGTTCGTCAACGAGGGAAGAGAGGTGGGTGGGGTAGTGGCGGTGATGGTGGCATGTTGGACATTCGACTTGATCCCAATGTCCTTGTTGGTCAGCAAATTGCACTCGACCTGCCAGGGTGCCAGACCAAGAGGCTTCTGGTTGACATAAAAAATGTTGCCAGAGATGGACAGTGACTCATGTTTGGGAGACATGACCCTGCGTCGAAAAAGTAAACCATCGACACTGATCAAGTCCTCCACCAGACAGTTGGCAAATGACCAGGCAGTCGTGGTCAAACTTCCGACCAGGGATGATTTCATGGATCGATAGATGACTGTGGCTGCCTTGTCAAAGGTAGTGGTGGGAAAGGCGGGGGTAGTGGCCAATTTGGCCTCATTGTATTCTGTCTCGTCTGGCCAGATGATTGTATTGTTGGCGCCCTTCATGACACCCCGAAACCGACCACAGACATTCCCTGTCCCAAACATGATTCCGTCAAAGAGTTCATAATAACAATGGTTACCCCAGCACTCTCCCGAGAAAGATCCAATGACCTTGAATTGGTCAGCGTGATTGACGCCAGCCTTAATGTCACCACGGAAAGTCCAATGACTCGCATGGTTCACAAACACATCTTCATCAGTCACACTGATATCATCCTCACTGCTGTATGTTATTTTGTCATCGTAATATTGCGGTTGTTGCTCTTGTTCCTGCTGTGCTTGTGACGATGCCAATGACTTCGTCTTGGGCAAATAATGATGATCCTTGGATAATTTCATATCCAATTTTTTTGGGAGAGAGATGGGGGTTCTTTGAGTAGTAATGGTGGTGTGGGGGTGGGTATATGTGCGTCCCCTCAATGTTCAAGGTAATGAAGGAGGGACTTTTTTTTCAAAAAAAATAATAATAACGAACACACCTTTCATTCTTTTTTTTGTCTGTGTCCTTCCCATTTTTTGAAGGAAAAAAAAGAATCCTCTCTCCTATCATTTTTTTGCACTGTGAAAAAGAAAAGAAAAAAGAGAGAGGGGTCACAACATTCATGACAGCAGCAACAACACTACCACAAGGGATGGGTGCCATCTTGGTACCAGTGAACAGCACATTGGTGATTGGCAAAGGGGAGATTGACTCAACGGATCTTACGGATGTGCGATCAGAGACCAACCTGATGACTTCCATGTCCCCCAGGGCACAGATGCAAATCTTTGAGGGTGATAAAATCACCAAGTCCGGGACAAGATCCATTCACTCGGAACTCATGTCTTTCTGTGGAGTCGAAGGACTCAACTTACTCAAGAAGGAAACACTGTTACCACCAGAGGGGACTGCGGACATCTTCAAGATGGGGGATGACCCTGTCACTCGTGTCACAGAGCTTGAAAATCTCAAAAAGACCATCAACAGATCGTTTGTGGTCTCTGTGGGCAGCCAGTCTATGACCATCAAGGGTTACAAGCTCAACACGCCGTCCCCGGAAGATCTGGCAGAGGGGGTCATTCAAACGATTCAGACAGATCCTCACACAAACTTGGAGATCCCCGCAACGTTAACGTTGGAACCTGGTTGGGCCAGATTAAGTTCTACATCTGTGGACAGGCTCCTTATGACGGACAATTCTAAGGACATCATCTCTACTGCCTCCACCCCTGACTTGGAACCAGAGCAGTTGAAGCCAGAATCCATCACCCCGGAACCAGTGAACAGCACAGTTCAACAGGGTGGGGGGTGCAACATGGTGTTTTGGTTTGACCCCCAATCAGGATTGTGTTCCAAGAGGGTGATCATGGCCCACTTGACCTTCATGCATGTGATCTTTGAGCCATCTGATTTCATCATCACAACCATCCTTCCATCTGCTCTTCCATTACCACCACCGTCATCTCCAAGATGTGATTTCCTGGGTGCCCTTCAGAAGGCTGGACTGTCGGGTGCTGTTGGAGACAGTGCTCTGGATATGTGTTTTTGTTTTCAATTCGAGGTGCTCTCAGAGGCGCTGGTGGAGAAGGAGATTTTAGAGAGGTACGTCGGAGAGCTCATCTGGCCAGCGGTTGATTTTCATACCTCTCAGCGAAGCCGTGCCCGTACCCTGCTTAAAAAGAGAAGTGAGGTTGCAGAGCGGCTCAGACATATCACCAAGTTGATGACCACAGACCCCATGTTCTTCACGTTAGAAGATTTACTGGAAAACGCAGACGCAGAGGGAATCCGACCACTGAAACCCAATAAGATCACAGTGGGGGCATGGTTGATGATGGTTCAATTCCACTTGGTGGAGTTCAAGTCACCGTTCGAGTCGAGCACGGTAAGGGGAAGTCGTGATACTATCTTGCATTGGGTGCCCCTGACCTGCCTGGTGTTCAACATGAGTGAGGAAATCTACAAGACCCTCTTGCCCAAACAAGTTCTCTCTAACACCAAGACCAGAATATCTACCCGCATCTTTCTCCAGACAGGAGAGACTCAGGGTTTAATCCCTTTTACGGGCAGGGCACTTCCACTACCAGCCGAAGTCTTTGAAGGAGGAGGAGATCAAGATGATGACAAGACGGAAAAGAATGCGACACGGTTGGACAAACTGAACTTGGGGCCCTTTCATTTCCCACCACGACCACCCTTGCCGGCCACCATCATCACCGACGTTCCCTCTCTCAAAAACAGTCACCTTGATCCCTACAACACGATTAGTGATTGGCCACCCCTGATAGGTGATTTCATTGAAGTTCACCAACTCATGGATACTCCCGAGCAGGTGCATAAGTTGCTCATCTGGCTTGAACAGCTCTTTACACTCAAGGTGTATTCCCCGGAATCTGAATTCATCGGTTTCAAGAACGCGTCTGAAGTGACATCCAATTATCAAAGACTGCAAGCGGGTTCTCGCTCTTACCACCTGGCCATTCGTGAGATCTGTGAAATCTTTGAGACACTGCCTGGGCTGAGACGCTCTGTTCTAATTCACAAGTCTCCTGGAAACTTCAAGCATACTGTTTGTGCGGTGGATGTGATGATTCGATTTGTCTTGGACATCTTCAAAGCCTGTTGGAGCATAGGGATTTCGAGATGCACTGTGGAGGCGCTGCCCGCTGATTCCCCTTGGATGCTTGACGACTCGCATTTCATACGTCCCCAGTGGCCCTCCTTAACCTTGCTGAATGTGAGGATGACCTCTGAGCAGCCCGTGGAACAATATTTTGATGAACTCTACAAGCTCAAGGTGCCTGGAACTACGTTGCCTGACCTGCTTGACGGGACTACTGTTGTTATTATTGGCGGTGGTGGCGGTGGTAGTAGTGGAAACAGAACACTTCCACTGCAACTTCAAATCATTAAAGCCCTCGCGCAGTATATTGTGGGCTACCTGGGCGAGCTTATCGTACCCTGTGATTTTAACCCAGTGACAGTGAAGGACCTTGCGGAGGCACAATATGACAAGATCATTACTTTGCGTGACCGACTTGGTCTGGATGTTTCTGTCCTGGAATCAAAAAGTCGACGTGATTCAAAGTTTTTGCGAATGGAGAGACTGGCCATTCCAAAGTTAGAGGTGTGTCTCCAATTACCAAATTCTAGACACAACACCTGGACTGTCGCTGAGAGTGTGACATTTACGAGTGGTGACACGATTCACAATGATCCATCTGACTTGAGTGGATTTCTGGAATATTTTTTTACGCAGAGGTTTCGGATGGCTTCAGCCATCAAGCCTACTGTGCCATTCATCTCCAAGAACAAGTTATTGAGGCGTCTGAGAATTGCGAGTGCCGTGAACAAGAAGGGTGCGTCTCCCAGCTCACTTCTTCAACAGGATACACCCATAATCTTTGGGACAGTGGAGGGAGAGGTGACCGAAATGCAAAAGGGTGTTGACATTTATAAAGAGGTTGGTCTTTATCATACAGAGGGAAAGGCCTACTCACATGATGCCACAACGGGCACTTTTCATACCACAGGTAATGTCACAGTAGACATGCTCCCTTTGGTTCCCTCTGAGGCTCATGGGAAACTGGGTGTCTGGGCAGCTGTGGAGGCTACCCGTGCCATAAACCTGACTGCAGTGGTGAATCTCTCCTCCAGGATTCAAGCCATCACGATTGAAAAGACATCCATCTCCGTTTCATTCAGAGACCCATACAAACTGGGGAATGCGTCTACCTCAGAACCCGTGTTCATCAAGGACCTGTATTTGTACACTCCCAGAATCGACACCACCACCACTGGTCATAGCAACCCATTCACCGTCTTGTTTATGGATCGAGTTTTAAGACGCATGAATGAAGTCGTACCCTTGGAAGACGTGGTCAGCATGATGAACATGAGTATGCATGATGAGACTTGTTTTCCTGTTACAATGACGGTGGCGGCAGCAGCATTCAAAACCACCGGCGCAAAGGGTGGTGGTGATTTGGATCCGCGACAATTTCTTCCTGTAGGTCTCTACGTGGAGGATCTTTTAGCTCTGAAATGGGCCTCTCAACTGGTGGTACTCATCCGCATGGCGCGTTTGTACAACACGAACGTGTGTTTGTTACTCCCTCATCCACTTTGCGTGTCAGACTACATGACAGTCCCCCTCAACTGGTACAGCAATAACCTAGGGTCACCTGATCCTTCCAAGATGGTTTATATCATCATGCGTCTGGAGGGTACCATTCCATGCTGGTCTGTGGCCACACCCCATCTGGTTTCAAGTGGTGGTGGCGTTACCGGAGTCGTGTGGAACACAGACATCCCAGAATTATCCAACAGACGACTTTCTATCTGGCAGTTTGACTCTCTGGATAGAATTAGGTCCATCACGGGTGATCTCTATGACAGAAATCCTTTATCTAAAGTCAAGGCGCTGCTACCAGAAACAGCTGCCGCACCTGGTCTGTGGGTTGGAGGGAAGATCGCCAACAGAACCCCTCTGATCGAGGATTTTTACGAATATAATTTTAAATCGTCACAAAACACAGCGGGTGACATAACTGCCACAAGAACAACCATCGAAGACCTCATCACTGGACATTTCATACCATGCAGTTTCACAGATATACTATCAGGCCCCATTAACCGCATGGTCGTTTGTCATCAGCTGTCTTTCGCCACAAGAACCCCCGACTACTTTCGAACCTGGTATGTCATGACATCAGGAGTTTCACTCAACTCCACAACAACATCTCTCTTTGGGGTTCACCTTCGAGACATCAAGGATCTGCGATGGATGTTGGAGCTCAAGCAACCTGTCATGTTCGCGGTTATCCAGAACGTGCACATGATAAAAAGAGATACTGATCAACCAGATAACTCCATGAACATCCATATGATTTATCGTGCCAAAAAGATGGATATCCATGACATGAGACTCTACTTTGGAGTCAATGCAGATGCCATCATCGATGGTTACATTGAGGGTCTCAACATCGGTCTCAACGTCCTACTATCCGATTCGGTTACCCGCTCACTTGGCGATGAAGAGCTGGAGCAGCTGGATGATTATCTAACCATTTTGAATTTGAGAAGGGGTGCTATCACCAGGTTGGATGATGCCATTTGCAAGACAAACCGATTTTTACCCAGTTTGATGGGCGGAGACCGGTTTGAGGTGGTTCACTTTGACACTGATATGCTCGAGGAAATGGTTTCAGTCAATATCCAGACGACGATCTTACAGGTCTTTGGAATCCGTCTAACTTCCGAAATCGTTGACAAACTTGCCCTGGTATATGACTCGAAATCCAAGAATCCCTTCGACTGGCTGATGACTTACCTGGGTGGTGGTCCTCTATGCGATCTCCTAGAACATGAACGCTATCCTGTGATCACCTTCGCAAACTTGTTGAGCCGATTGAATAATAACAAGGATGTAGTTAATCATCTGCTGAGCCTGATTATACAACATGCCGCCACAACCTTCCAGGATGATGGTTACGATATTACAGAAAGTGTTTGGTATAAGCAATACTACACCTCTGCGGCAGGGTTGTACAGAAAGAGCACACAAAAAACCTGGATGGGTCTTCCGCCCACTATGGTTGCAGACATTGTTGCCATGTGTCAAGGAACGCACAATATTGTTACATCAGGGGAAGCCTTGTCACAGACGTTCATGCTACAGATGTTCAGCGGAGGAGAGAAGTTGTGTGATGCTCATCACCTGAACTTCTTATTGGCCATCCTCGAATTGGAGGTTCGGTGTTTGATGTTGACACCAGCCTTCGCATTAAAATCCCAAAGCACGTTCATCAAACACAACTATGGCCAATGTAAACATAACGGCTGTGAAAAGCTCTGGGTGGTGTCCAAAAAAACATTGACATCAGGCTCCACGGTCGACTGGTGTTACGCATCTACCTTTGTGGAGACACTCACTGAAATTTTGTCAAATGCGGATATCAAGAACATTTTGACCATGGATCATTACCTCAAACTCCTCATGATCTTTTTGGTCATGCACCCATGCTTGAGCCTTTATTCTACTGGGCGATTCGCCGATCCCGTATTTAAATCAGCTCTCGCACAACTAGAGACACTTTGGCCAAGAATTTCAAGAGGAGTGGGATTGGTGTTCACAAACGACGAGGGTATGTCGGAAGTTCAGCCTCTTACTCTGTCACACAAGGACGTTGCCTTTGCAACACCAAGCGTTCCTGGGTACGACAGACCGGCGGATCAAAGGCTGCCATTGTGGCCATACCTCTTAGTTCCCATGTCCATCTTGATTCACAGGAAGAGCATTGCCGGAGGTCATTTCGATGCTCTTAAAAAGGCATGGATGGAGGATCTGGACGACATTTGGCACAAAAACACAAATCATCTGCCACAGCTTGTGATTGCCTGTTATCGTCAATTTGGCCAGTATACAAAGGCTGCTTATGCCACAGACAGGAATAAAAAGAAGGGAAGTTACAAACCCTTGGACCCCAAAAAGGACCTTGAGGTATTTGCTTACCTTGATTACCTGATTCATTTGAGTAACTCTGGCACCGCGTTCGATGGCGAGTTGGTCAAAGCCAAAGTTTTGCTTGTGGGAGAGTACGATGATGATGAAGAGGGGGCCATACAACGATACAAGGGAATGCTGGTCGGGGTGAAGAATCCTGCCAATGGGAAGATCACAGATGTCAAACTTCACCCGGAGGCTGTCAGAAGGTTTGATGAGCTGCACAGTGACCTCATTGATCTGAGATCCAAAATGGTTGCGGGGGATAAGGTGGAGGTGGAGAAACTGGACGAGATCAAATTACAGTTGAATACCACCAATCCCCATGATCTTACGGCCTTGAAGCAAATGGTGGAGGATTCCATTGAGCCTCTTCAGCGGGCGGTGAGTGACAAGATCCAGTCCACTGCCATGCTGGTAGAGGCTAATAATACCCTGGGGGATCAAATCAAGACTACCCAGGACTCACTCGAGGCGATCAAGACCGACAAAGGTCGTTTGACCAGGAAAGAACTCCAAGACATCGTTGATGAAAAACATAGATTGTTGACAAGTCATGTCAAAAAGTTGGGTGAGGAGGTCACCAACTACCGAGGGCATTACACAAAGCTCGAGAAAGGCATGGGAGAATTACAATACCAGTGGAATGAGAGAACCAAAATATTTGAGAGGCAAGATCAGAAGACCGAAGATTTGACCGCAATCGAAAGGGATCTCCAGAGAAAGTACATAGATCATGGCGTGCAAATTGAACAGATTGTCAGACGCATTCGTCATATTGACAAGGCGGCGGAACTCATTGAAAACCATGAACTCATTGAAACTCAACGAGTGGGGCGTGCAGAGGCAGCGGCCATCCAAGCCCAAAAGGAATACGATAAGGCACACACAGACGCGACCAAGGTGGCTGTATTGGAACGAGCAGTCAATCATGCGGTGCTCATGGCACAGGCTGATCATGAAGAAATTGGCCAAACCATCCAACAGGTGACTGATTCCTACAAAAAGGATGTACTGCCCAGGGTACAGAAGCTGGCCCAAGATCAACAGAAGGCCATTGACGACCTCACCCAGTTCATGGACTCTTCTGATTACAAAAAATTCAGATTGGATATGGAAGCGGCCATCAGAAACCAGAAAACCCAATACGATCGACTGGACAAAAAGGTCAGTGAGTTTCGTAGCATGGTGGATGATATAAAGGTGACCACCCAAACTGCCCAGAAGTTCATGCAGACTAAAATGGACAAGTTTCTCAGTGATGGTGGTGACCTGACTGCCCAACAGCTCAAACTTCTGGCCACCAGTGAGCAGCTCGAAAAACTTCGCACTACTTTATCGAAAAAAATCGAGGAGATGCAAATTTTGGTCGCCAAAGAGGTCACCCAAGAAACAGAGTCCAGCCGTCGAGAACAATTTGCCTCCCTGGACAAACAAACGAAGGATCTCTCTACACGACTGGAGGCCTTGTTGGCAGACGAGAGGTTGAGGGATACACAAACCATCGAACGGGTGAAGCAGGAAAAGCTTGAACATGAAAGACTCTTAGAGGGCATGGCTGCCATGAAGGTGACTGTGGATACATGCACACAAGCACATACTACTTTGGCCACGGCCATTCATGGACACGAAGACAGATTGAAGGTGGTGGATGCAAATATGGCCCACCTTGCCCGACTTGTTGAACAGAATGCTGGAATCATCACAGATAATGCTGCAGTTTTGAACGATTTTATCGCCAGCATGAATTCCGCGGTGTCTGGGTTAATGAGTCAGATTCAAGAAATACGGCAACACATAGATGCCGCCATCCACTCTACTGCTGTTCCTGTGGCTCCATCTGTCATCTTTGACAATACGGCCAATGAGGCTGTCCTTTTGGCTCAAAAACAACAGCTCGTGCAACTGGAGACAAGGTTACAAGAACTTCAAGGATCTGTTATCCAACAGCAGGCACAGTTGCAAGCACAGGAACAAAAACAACAGAAACAAGCCGAAACACTTGACGAGATGGGTGATGTGAAGATGAGGAGTGAGGAAGAGGACATGGCAAGGGAGGCAGAGAGAGCGAAGCAGAAGAAACAGTTGGATGAACTGGAGGTCAGACTGACGCAAGAACGAGAGACCGCCCTGGCCACACTTCGAACAGAACAAGAGATAAAATTGCAAACTGCCCTGGAACAAAAGACTCGAGAGTTTGAACAGCAGCTCACGATAGAAATGCAAAAGAACTATCAACAGACCGCAACTACCTCTGCCGCTCAGATGGAAACCCTGACCACCCAGCATCGCGCTGAGATGGAAATTCTGAAGGAAACCATTCGACAGGCTCACACTACTGAAGTGAAGTCACTGAAGGAAACCATAGAGGCAGAGCAGACTGAAAAGTTGGCTAATTTCTCCACCCACCTCGAAAAAGATATTGCAAATGCCTTGGTCTCCAGGGATCAACTCCTTTCTCAATTGGGCGCACAATTGCAGGCTATTCATGGAGAGGTGCAACAGTTAGATGCAAGCACTCGGCTCACGTTCGAGCAAAGGGCCGCTCAGCAGAACGCACTCATGCAGCAGATGGGCGATGCTTTGCACAAACAAGTCAGCAAAGAGACGGCAGGTCAACTGGATGCAGTGAAAAATCAATTGCAAGACATGGACGCACAGCTGAGGAACACGATTCAAGAGAATCAAAGGGTTGCTCAGGAGGACATCGATAACAAGATGGAGGATCTTGACAAGAAGTTGGAGACGATCGATGAGACCCTGACAGACAAGGTGGCCATGCGATCTCTGACCCTGTATGATTTATTGACCAACGTCAATGACATTGTACCCCTCATCATCAACTCTTATTCCATCACCGACGAAGGGTTTGAGAACAAACTCGCTGACTTTACCACTCAGTTCTTGCCCAACCCTACATCCCTCGAGGTGGCCATCCCCAACATGGAAGGATTGGACAAGACGGCTTGGGTGTCCACTTGGCGTGCCCAAATGATCACCTGGTTGAAACTAATGACCGCCCAATTGGTTCTGAGCACAATCATCTCCAATGCTGCCATCACGTACATGAGAACCACCCTGATTCAGTTTGTGAGACCTTTGAGTGTGGCCCTTGGGAATGATGAGGTAGGCTTTACGGACGCCCTTTTTTCCATGTTACTGGAACACCTGAAGCTCTATGACGCGGCCATGGACGCCTCCATCACGTTGAAGTATCATACAGAGAGGTACATACATCTTGCTAATCTACCTGGATCCCCCTTGGTGAAGTTCAAGGGAAAGCGAGTTTATGATTTCAGAATTCCATCTGTCACCTTAGATCAAGATGCAATAGGGTTCGATTACATTGGAGAGGCCATGGTAAGTATGAATCTCTCACTCAACTACGCCTATCCATCTGCCTTAACCATGAGAAGCTTCAAGGCTTGGGTGATCTCTACTTTGTGGGACCTTGAGTCATTGTGGAAACAGGTCCAGGATTCAAAAGATCTCACTGGATTGGGAGAATTGCTCTCCGCCCAAAAGATCTACCTTCCCAATAATCTGACCCTGGACCCAGACACTGTGAAAAAATGGATTCAGCGTGGAATGGCCATCCAACGTTTGAGAACGAGCCTCTTTTTGTATCGTTCTCGTTACATCTTGCTGGACAAACAAAATGGAAGGGACATTGCCACCAACGATGTGATCAGCTTCAGTCAAAAACACCTGGTGGAGAAAACCGATGGTGGTAAGATTATGGTGGAGCCCCTGGCATGGATTCAGACTCAATTGACATATGCTCGGTCACTGTACAACCAGATGAGCCCGGAGGAGGATGTGGTCTCTGATCTCTGCATGGCAGTGATTGGTTCGGATCTGGATGTTCAGACACTCTCAGGAACCCTGTCCTTTCAGAGAGTAACGACGGGAGGAGAAGGAGGGGAGGGTGGTGATGGTGATGGTAGAGAATATGATCATTTCATGTACCTCTGGAACCTCATGGGAAACACCTTGCGTGTTAAATACGAAAACGTGATCAATAAGATGGAGATCACTCTGAGGCTGGCAAGAAATGTGACCGCAGACAGCATTCAGACTCTGGACACCACTTGTCTGCAGGCAGGATTATCTCGTAACTTTAAGTCCATAAAGGAAAGTCTTGGTCCCGATGTGCTTGCCCTGTTTCGTGGTGCCAGATGGCAAAGTATGGATGACATTGTGCTGGAATTGCATGATGTACGAAAAACCACCCCCGGCGAACGATTGAAAACCATGCTTGCGTTTGATTTGTCCTCCTTCTTACATCAATTCAATTCAGAGCCTGTCAACACACTCGAGGGCAGTGGTGGTGGTAGCGCACTCCTACCCAACTTCCCATCCTCGGTGATCTTCTCAACTCATGTAGCCAGACCTGTGGTGAACCAAACTTTATCCGCCTGTCTACCCCTTGCCGTGAACTACGAGGGTTGGAGACCCGCTCATTATGTGTTCATCAATAATGGAGGGGAATTTGGGCTCTCTCTGATTACCTTTGAACTCAATGAACGCATACCACCCAATACAAACGAGCATATATTGATTGGACTCTTGTTCATAAAACTCAATGTATAATCAACCCACACTCCATGTTGTTCCCCATCACCTCGTTTTTTTTCAAATGAAAAAATAAATAAATAAAAAAGTGTGTATAGTGTTGCCTTTCTTTTCTTTTCTTTTTTTTTCAATTCACTCAAACAGAGGTCGGAAGGGCATGATCTTGACCGTGAGTGGGTGATGGTCACTGACACAGCATGGTTTAGATCCCACGGTCTTAGTCTCAGCGGTGGAGGCACTATCAGGTGACAACTGATTGAGTTCGGCATTGTGGTAGGCCAAGTTGCCCATGAAGTCGTGATTCAGGAGGATTGTGTCATAGGCTTTACCGCGATTGAACTCTGGCTTGTTGGGAACTGAGGTGACAAAATAAGGGTCGGTGGTGGCGTAGAATAATTTCGAGAGGGGGTCAGGTAGGAAGGGTGCCACTTTGGCCGTCTTGGAACGGGTGACCCTTCTGTTCTGAGCCTCCAGGGCAGGAATCTCTGACTCCACTTTGGGCCCCAAATGTTCCTCTCCATCCGAGTCAACTGTGATGTGCATGTTGGCCGCCGTGGTGGCTGCCACCAAATCTTCATTGCCATCACCATCACCGTCTTCCTCATCCCCCTCACCTCCAAGATGGGAATCAATGTTTGCAAAGTCAGGGTAGCAGTTGAAGTCCCCAGCTATGATCATGAGGGGGATTTTGATGGCAGCGCCCTTTCCCTTCTTGGATTTCCTTGGACGAGAGGAAGATGATTCCAGGGTGTGGTAAGGCAGCTTGCACACTCCTGCAAACTCAACCACCAGTCGGTAGAGAGCATTGATTTCCTCACGTCTCTCGTTCAGCAATTTCTTGGGTTGGACATGAACCGATGCCACAATAATATGAATGTCAGTTACTTTGTGCCTCAAATGAAGAATGGCGGGTGGGTGCGAGAAGGGTTGCAGATTTTCAGTGGAAAGCGATGAGTTATCGTTCATGCGCTGCCACTTCTTGTTGTTGTACAAGATGGCGTTTCCCTGTGACGTTGCCTTGGTGGTAGTGCTGCTGAAGGACCCCATATCACAAAGAGAGGGTTGTGTCAGAATGACGTTCAAGTTACGGACACCCACTCTGGAGGGTAATTCCTGAAGGCAGAAGATATCATGCTCACTGATGAACTGGGCCAGCTGAGGGATGAGTGTGACTTCACTGACAATCTTCATCTGTCTCGTGTTCCAAGTCCCCACAGTGAGGTTTTTGGGTTGGGAGAAGAGAGAGGTGGGAGACGATTGGAGGGCACGGTACAGAGGCTCCTTTATAATGATGGTGGCGGTTTTTGATACCACAGCGACATCCTGACTTGTTGATGTCGTCGTCTCATTGAGTTCACCATTCTCCAAAGAGAAGAAGGTATCCATGGTGGCACTCACTCCTTCAGTCGATACCTTAAAGTGATGGATCTCCTCTTTCTCTTTCTCTTTCTCCTCCTCATCGCTTTCTAGCCATGCGATCGTGGATTGATTGCCAACACGAATCCATGGGGGATGATTGTCTGCTGTTACACTGAAAGTCGCGAGAATAGTATCAACCGTGGTCTTCGAGGGCTGCTCGCCATAATTGTCAATCAAGTCAGACATATTGATGAACCTGGGAGGTGGTGATGACGGAGGTAGAGTCCAAACTTTGGGTGACACCGATGAGCCTGAGAGAGTGGCTTTCTTGACAAATAGGTTGGAAAGATCTCCATCGTCATAGGGTTCTTGCTCAGGGTTGTTGTTGCCGTTGCCGTTGTGCGCGGAAGATGCCTGGGACATCAGGTCATAGTGATAATCACAGTCCGCGTCAGATAACTCTGCATTAATTAGCTTTTGGTAATCTGCATCGTCAGTGGCATCAGAGAGTGGGTTGCTGTGGGTTTGAGGATGAGTGCTCACTCGCTGAGAGACAATGAACGCATCATCACTTTCATGAATGTCGACAGTAAACTTGCTGTCACTGTGACCATGACCACCATCACCACCTGTGCTGGAGCGTGCATAATCAGCGACAGGGCCCAAAAAGTCCATATGTGAGGAAGAAGAGGAGGAGGAGGAGGAGGGGTGGTGGTGATGGATGAGCATGTTTGATCCTGAGTGCCTGGACAAGAGATGAGGGACTGTCTTGCGCAAATGATTCTCATACGCCCTGCCGATGAAATAATGAATGATCTGCAGTTTGCCGAACGCCTCCTCGGAAACTGTGGTTGTGTGGTGGAAGATAGAACTCCTCAGTGGGGTTCTGTCACCCTTGTAATGCCTGGGGACAATCACATTCTGACCCATGCCCTTTTTCTGGAGAAAGTCAAACATGGATTCCTCTGTGACCATGTCTCGCCGCAGGAACACAGACACGAAATCGACCCCCAAGTCTGTCCAATAGTATTCAGGAATCCAATTCGTGGTCGTCGCAGTGGTCGTAGTGGTAACAGCGTTATCATCATCATCACCATCATCCCCTCCGAGACACAGGATCTTGAAATAATCAAAGCGCACCTGAGAGAGAATGTCTTCCCTCCCATAAGAGAGCATCTGTCGGTCTGTGCTGGTGCCCTGATAACTCTCTAGCATGTCTGCCATCCAGGCCACAGAGGCATGACGAAGACGAATGTGATAGTCAGGGTCCGTGAGCTCTTGGCCACAATCCAACCAGGTCACCAATTTCATGAAGACCCCTGTGCCAGGATCAATGGGTGGAGCAAGTCCTCTGGTAATAACTTCCTGAACCGACTTGAGGGTGTAGTACTTGCGGGAGTCGTACGAGTTCAGGACGCTGACATGAACACCCACCGACTCCAAGAACCGGGTCACAAAGTCACGCTCAGACTCTGTGGTCAACGTCTTTTGCCTCTCAATGGCCAAGAGGGACAGCAAGGTGTCCTTGTAGCCTGCAATTTTGCCCATTCGAAAGTTAAGATGGAAAAAAATGAAAAAATGAAAAAAAAGAAAGAGAAAGAGAAAGAAAAAGAAAAAAAGAAGGAAGAGAAGCCAAATCTAATAATTTTTTTGTCAAAAAGAAAGAAAGAAAGAAAAAGGATTTTGGATTTGTGTTCTTTTTTTTCTTTCTCTCAACTCCAAGAACAAAAGACAAGGGCCTGTGTTTATTATTATTCCTCATCCATTTCTTCATCTTCTTCTTCTTTCTCTTCTTCTTTCTTCTCTTCCTCTTCCTCTTCTTCCTCCTCCTCATCTGATTCAGCCTCCCAATCACAGTTGGCGCATCCGCGGCTCATGCAAGACGGGCAAAGTGGTCCATCACACCCAGGACAAAAATCCAGTTCATTCGTTTCCTTGTCAATGAATTTGTCACAGCTCTTGCACATATCCACCCTCTCGTTGCATTTCTGACACATAGTGTGGCAGCACTCTCCACAGACGCGCATCTCGTGGCAAGTCGGGCACCTGGTGGAAGTACCATCAGTCAAATCCCCCTCGCAGTGCTCACACAGGTTGTCATATTGAAGTTCGTGCGCGTTGTCTGGGTTGCGCTCATGGACAATCAGGGGACCGGAGCGTGAGGAGGTCTTGCAGTGTTTGGTGGCACGGTCGAGGCGGTGAAGAGGATGCTTGAAGTCAGACAAGGCTTCTTCTTGGAGCTCGGCAAGCATGCGCTGCTCCGCTGTACGAGCATTCTTCTTGTTGTTAGCCACAGCCTCTTGGACCAAAGTGACAAGAGAAGTATCCACATCCACATCAGCAACAGCATGGATCAAATTAATAATGTCCTTGTCAACAACAGACGAAGAAGAAACAGAAGAAGACATGATGGTGTTATTGTTGTTGTTTTGGGGGGAGGGTGGGGCAGAGAAAAAAAGGAGAGTGTCAAAGAGTTGTTTGTTTGTTGGAGTGAATGAAGAAAAATATAAAACTTGAGTGGTCTCTCTGTCCATATCATCTTGTGGTTTGGACACCAGGTTGGACCTGGACCACCTTACACCTTTACAAAAACGAATGAGGTGCTCATATAGTCAGAGAAAGGTGTGAGGTGGTCTAGGTCCAACCTGGTATTTAATCAATGAGTGAGATAGTCTACTTTTTTTGCTTTTGTCATTTTTCCCAAGTTTTATTATTATTATTTTTTTTCTTTTTTTATGCGCTCCTTCTTCTTCTTCCTCTTCTCCTTCACTTCTCTTTGTGTTCCTTTTTTTGAGTGAGGGGAAAAAATGTCAAGTTCATCTGTCATCGTCATGTCACATCAATCGCCACTGCTTGTAACAGAGAGCGCGATGATGGTGGTGACAAAGGGGACAGAATCCACTCCTTTGCACACTTTGCTGATGGCACTCAAAACTCGAGGAGCCTTGGTGAATCGTAATATTGAGAAACGTATGCAGGCGGATTTCCCACGGGAAAAATCACGCAATCGCTGGTTGAACATTCGACGCAGCATTTCTGTCCATGGGTGGGTGGACGGGGCGGATATGTTGTCAGAACCCAACCCCTCTCATTTGGTCAGAGGTCTCTCCAAGTCGGATATCGACTCGCCAGAACTGGCCGAACAGATGACCTCTTACCTCGACACGATGACCTTGAAAAAATATCAGCGTCTCTTGAACGTGGCACCCTTGCACAATAATCAGGAGGCCTATCCAGACCAAGTGAAGGGTCGCAGTGCCCAACGGATGTATGAGACGACTGCCTGGAAGCAGCGACTTGCCATCTTTTTGGTTCGCCACGACAGGCCTCTGTATGCGGATGACGACGACGAAAAATCCATTCATCGTGATGAGGATGAAAGGAGTTATTACCACCCCCAATCGGACGAGTGGACCAAGGAATTGTTTATGTCCCTTCTCATGAGACGCGACGCTACTTTGGAAGAGTACAGCTGGAATCCGCCACGCTCATTACTTCACATGTGGACAGTGGCCATCCATTTGGACGGTAGTGATTATGAATATCCCGTACACTGCGGACGTACCTACCTGCGGTTTTTGAACCATCCTGGCGTCGAGTTTGAGGACAGTCATTGGTTCAGGGGTAATATATGGTTCGCCTCCTATGGAAGAAGCATGCTGACCTCCCGAAAATTCGCATCTCACTTTCTGACGACAAACATGTCAGCAGTGTCGCTGGTTTTTTCATCAACAGAGTATATTAAAGGTCATTATAACTCTCTGGCCTACTTATTGGCAGCCGGTTTCGACTTGTCCACTCGAATGGAACTGAATACGGTCGAGGAACTCCCTATAATTGCTTCAGCAGCATGCATGATGATGTCAGTTTATCTCTCTTCCATGCAGGATTCTGGTGGTGGTGTTGTTGGTGGTGGTGATATCAGTAATGTTGGTAGTAACAACAACAAAAATGGTTCACTCCGACCAGTTCCACCTTCTCGCCCTCAAATTTACGTGCGCTTGCTCCAGTTGTGTGACCCTGATTACCACGACAAGGCCAAGGGGAACATTACTGCAAAACATGTTGGGCACAGTCTAGGGTTGCAGCTCAAGAGATTCAAGCATCACAACGCAGCTCGCGTCCTGGCCCTCGTCACCTTACATCAAGAAAAAGAGAATGTCCCACCGGTCACCACCACCACCATCGCGCCAGTACCTCAACAACAGCAACAGCAGCAACTCGCAACACCTTACTTTCGTCCCTTCAAGAGGTATCGCACGGAAACGAAGCAAGATGCATTCCGCTTCTTTGAAATCACCTCCAAGTTGCATTTTGATGTCAACGCCAAGATCTGTGCCATGGCCTATGATCCAGAATCTGACACCGTATCCTCCAACATGTTCAACATTGCCATCGAATTGCTGGTGGGAGAAATCGAAGGTACTATGGAATTGCCTGTATTGTGTTATTGATATGAATGTCAAGAAAGAAAAAAAATGTCGTTGTACTTTTCTTTCGTGTGAGCGAGAGATAGAGAAAAAAAGACATGCAATGATTATATGTTATTGTTGTTGTTGTTCATCTTTGTCATCGGAGGTTAGTGACCCTCAGAGATGATGCGTTGGGCCAAAAGCATGTCTTTGATGAATAAGGTCATCCTGTGAGCATGATTAGAGCAAAGGTAGGAGAGTCTGAAGAGGTTGACCAGGTAACTTTCTGATGCCACCTGAAGGGCACGGACAGCCGAGGTGTGGATACGCGGGTCATCAATAATAGTACCTGAGTCATTGAAAATCGTGTTCACCAGAATCTGGAAGGACAACTTGGGAAGCAGCAAGCCATCGGGTGTGGAGCGGCAACGAATTTCTCGCAGGGTCACAACACCATGTCTGAGACGATGAGCCTTCTTTTTCTTTTCTCTCTTCCTCTCACCACCTTGTTGTTTAATAACACGGAGGATCTTGGGGGTGATGGTGGGTTTCTTAATGAACTTGAATCCTCTGTAAGAGAGGGCAGCAACAGCCTTGGCGGCCTTCTTCGTCTTTGCAGAGGCAGATTCTTTGGGACGAGGTATCATTCTTTTTTTTGAGGTGCAGAAGAAGGAGTTGCGAGAAAAAAACAAAGAAAGAAAAAATAACTATACCCTCTTTTTTTGTTCTATTATTTATTTATTTATTTATTTTTTTCGGTGTGTTCACATAATTTGAGAAAGTTGGGTGGCCAATTTTTTGAAGGCTGGCTCAGAATATTGTGTGAGGATGTTGTCACTGGGGCAGCTGTAGAGCCGGTTGCATATCATCATTTGTATTTCCATGGGTAATCGACTCATCATCAGAAAGAAGCGAATGGCGGGAGTAGTAGTAGTGACGATGAGGTCGGGGTTGGGGTTGAGTTGCAATAGATCGTCACAGAGAAAGACGACTACGGCGAACGTCCCAGTGATGTATTCCGCACGCATTGAGGGAAGTTCACGAACCCAGTGTCGGGTGGCCACTGGATCCTTCTCATAGGCGATCAAGAGATTCAAGATCAAAGAGTAGTTTTGTTTCTTCCTGTCCTGTTCAATTTGGGGGTCAAGGGGGTTCGGGTGAACCATCTTAATGTGGGTAATCTCTCGGGCAGTTGTGTTTTCCCAGATGGAGAGACCTTTCATGGTTCTGGCGTGAATGTCCACCTCCCTGTCGGAGGCCAAAATGAGCTGAATCGTGGAGAGGTGGCCATTTCGAGAGGTCGTCCAAAGCGCAGAGCAACCAGTGTCGTCTGTCGTAGTGGTGTCGACCCTGGGGTCATCGAGGAGCATTTTGACAATCTCGTCATGTCCGTGCTCGCAGGCTCTCGTAAAGGGAGTCCTGCCACTAATCGAGGGTCTGTTGACATCCTTTACTTTTGTTAGCAATAGGCGCACCACATTACCGTGGTTATTTTGACAGGCAATAAAAAGGGGTGACATCTCACCCTTACCCACTTGGCGAATATCTATCCTAGGATGATTCATGAGGAGGCGCACCAACGCGAGGTTTCCATCCTGGCAGGCTATGTAGAAGGCCGTGCAGCCATCCGTCATGCCAGCGTTGACATCCACTCGAGGGTCGGCCAGAAATAAGGAGATCACTTCCCAGCGGGAGTTATTACAGGCAGCGAGGAAGGGTGAGAGTCCTGCACTATTTGGGATATTGGGATCTGTTCGCTGATCCGCCAGGAGCAAAGATACTATGTCATGAAACCCTTTTCGGCAGACAAAAAGGAAAGAGGTGCACATTTCGTCATCAAGCTTGTTCACTTCTATCCCAGGTGCTGTCAGGATCAAAGTAACCAGCTCTTGGTTGTTACTGCAACAGGCAGAATAGAGGGGTGTAGCATCGTACACCCCAGTGTGATTCACGTCCACTCTCTTGTCAGCCAAGAGTAAAGTCACGATGTTAATATGGCGACTCTCGCAGGCTGCAACCAGAGGTGGACTACCAAGATTAACGTCTATCCTGTCATCCTCCAGGAGATGGGATACTATGTGGGAATCACCGGATCGACAGGCATAATAAAGGGCTGTGGCACCATCCTCTTGGTAATTGACGTCGAAATTCTTTATAAGAGCGACAGCCGTTGTCTTGGCCGCATCCCAAATCCCTTTTTTCATTGCTTTTTTTTCAGCAAGAGTTTTTTTGGGAGGTGAAGAAGAAGGAAAGAAGGAAGGAAAAGAGTGAATAACAAACAAAATTTTTTCTTGGGTGTGTGCGTTTATTCTTTTTTTTCAAGCTTGGACACAAAGAAGTCTGCGGGCCATGGGACCTGCTTGGGTGGTAATGCAGAGTCGGTGAGCGGCAGGAATCTCCTTGTAGGCAATCAGGCGTTTCTTGGTCAATTCAGCATGAGTGGGCCAAGGCTTGTTGTTGTCATTGTCATTGCTAGGGTTCATGGGGACGTACGTGTGGCCCTCTGCCTCACAACAGAGACGAAAGAACTCCTCTTCACGAAAGGCAACGTCGGCCAGGCGGAAGTTGTAGTGAATGTGATTGTGGTGATGATCGCGGGCAAACATCATCTCGATCCCCTCCAGCATGAGTCTGGCCACAGAATGGTGAACCATGGTCTCGTCCAGATAAATGTCTGGCCTGTGCAGCAAGATGTACAGATCCATGAAGAGGCTGCAGAGTTCACGGGCAGGCCGGGTGATCTCACATTCACGCTCCTGAGTCTGATCCTCCAGAAAGAGGTACAACCAGACTTGAAGTACATGGAAATTAGCACACTGCTTCAAGGTCTTGGCCGCCACAGAAACGACAGAAGCAGCAGAATGAGGAGTGAGCTCTGTCAAAATGGCCTGCTCGATGATTTCCAGCAAGATGGAGGGCACCTGAGTGATGGAAGAAGGGAGGTCGGTGGTCAGAGTGCTAAAAGACATTGTTTTTTTTCTGAAAGAACAAGAAAGAAAGAAAGAGATGACTGTTGTTTGTTGTGATGATGAGAAGAAAACAAAAAAAACTCAAAATACAGAAAGTTTTTTGGTGACTATCGTTGGGCTCAGTGACTGGTTGGGTACCAGGTTTGACTCTACCACCTTAAAGGTTTGCAGAATGAATGAGATCCTCATATGATCAGAGAAAGATGTAAGGTGGGTTGGGCCCATCCTGGTATCAAACCTATTTCCACTTCTACTTTTTTCTTTTTCTTTTTCTTGAATCATTTTACCTCCTTCTTTTGCATTTTTTTAAAAAACGAATCGCACCCTAAACTCTCTCTCTCTTCCCTGAAATGTCTGACAACAGTGACAACAACAGCAGCCACATGTCCATTGGATCTGTCTCGGAGAAGGATGGGATGGGAACGAAGGTGAAGAAGGAGAAGGAGAAGGAGAAGGAAAAGGAAGCAAGTGAGAACAACAGCAAGAAGAGGACAATAGACGAGGTGTGGGAAGAAACCCGTCAGAATGAGCGCAAGAGGAGACTGGCTGCCATGGCCTCCAGGGAAGGACGGGATGGTGTAGAAAGACGGAACAAAAAGGATCATGAATGGCTTGAACGTGATGATGAGACGACCCTGCTCAAGGAAAAGATGGGAAAGATGCGTCAGGACATGATTGAGTTTTGCAACAAGCTTACTTCCATCCAGTCGTCCTTCCACCAACCACCTCCACCATCGCTGTCCTCGTCTTCATCTTCATCTTCATCCCCCCAACAGCCCGTGACGATCATGTCATTCCTGAAGTTGGCCCACCAACTAGATGACCGACGCAAGACAAAAGAGCGAGCCTATGTATTCTACCCAAATGGCAAGCTGACCAACCAAAAGGGTGGGGACCTCCTCTGGGATCGAACTGAGTTTGTCACCACTCCCAGTATCACCTTGGCACCCATCGTCTCGTTCGCCACCCCCGATGACCCACACAAGTCCTTCGTTTATGTTACTGAAGAGGAGGGTGAAATGTTGCACAACCAACTCAGGACTCTTTACGGTATTCCCGAGACCCTGAAATACTCTGACTGTCAGAGGATGTTGGGTTATTCAATGGAGGAGATCTACCTCCAGTCCTTACTGCCAGAAAACGCAGGCAAGCTCACCGACCAGATTCACATCCCCAAAGAAACCCTCGACAAGTACGTCTCCGACCATCGCAAGAGGATGGGCAAAAAAGCGACCATGGAAACCTCGGCATTGGAGCCTGAACCTGAAGAAGAAGCCGAACCTGAACATGAACATGAACCAGAAACGGAAGACCATGCAAAAACAATAAATAAATGAGAAACCAGGAGATGAATTTTGTTTTTTTTGTTCTGTTTTTTTGTTCTGTTTCTCCTTCCATCTTTTTTTTGTTGTTGCCATGTCTTTCATAGATGAAGACTGGTATGGAGCTCTTGCCATTGGGCCGTTTTTCGCCTTGTTTGTGTTTTTGAGCATCAGTTCATTGTACACGTGGTTGTCATCATTATCATCAGAGAACAGCAATGTGGGTACTGCCTCTACAACAACCACTACGGCTACTTCATCATCATCATCATCATCATCATCATCATCACTTGCTGCGAACGGAGTAGAGACGACCAGAGAAAGGCTTTTTGATGTTTATATATCAAAACCTTCGATCTATACTGCATGCGACTCCAAGTTCATCCCCTTGGCCGTCCAGTTTAATGCCTTCCTCTTTGACCAGCTTCAATACAAAGAGTTGCCCACGAGTGATAGTGATGATCAGTCCAAACCCCTCTGTGGTGCACTGTGGCTCGAGTTTTTCAAGGGGACTTCAAGAGACGTACCCTTGGTCGCCATCATGGTGCCCACTGGCACGTTCTTTATGAATTATGACAAGATGTGCATCAATTTCTTCGCCCACCTTACAGTTCGCAGGATTCGTCTCACCAACCCACAAGATCAACACACTATGACTTGCATCTTCATGGCTAAGCTCACTTGACAATAAAAAAGAGAGAGAAAAAGAATCTCAATGTGGTTGTGTCTGTTTTTTTTGTTTCGAGTATGTGTGCACATTCGTATTTTTTTATTTTCACTTCTTCATGGTTGTTGTCGTTGTCGAGGCTGCAGACGCTGAAGTCAACAATCGCTTGAATTCTGGTTCAGTGTCCTTGGTGAGAATGGTGTCCTTGTTCAGGTCGTTCACACAGTTACAGAGTTTCATCTGAAGTTCCATGGGTAACTTTTGAATCATGGTCAAGAAGCGCACCCTTTCCTCTATGGCGGTATCGGTGTCGATGATCACAACAGGGGCTGGTACTGTTGTTGATGTTGGCTGCTCTCTTGTGATCAGAGAGAGGTAGCCATCACAAAGAAGAACGACGAGGACGAACGTAGTGGCAGCTCTTGCTGACGAGATGCCCAACTCACGACGAAGCTGGATGGAGAAACCTTTGGGATCTATATTATAGTGGACGAGGAGATGTTCCAATTCAGGATGGTCTGGATAATAAGTAAGACCCGCGGGTTGGATATAATCAGTGATGCTGCTTGAAGATTTAACAATTTGATGGGCACAGGTGAAGAGAAGTCGGACAGCGGGGATGTCGCAGGTGCGGGCGGCATAATGCAGAGCTGTAAAGGCCCTAGTATCCTTTCTGTTGACATCCATGCGAGGATCCCGAACGAGGAGCGCGATGATGTCCTCATATCCATAGTAGCAGGCAACATGCAATAAGGTGCGACCTTTGTGACCATCCACCATGCCAACGTTACCTGTACAAAGTGCCGAGACAGGAAATCTGCCATCTTGCAACAAAAGCTGAAAGATCTCTGTGTTACGCATCAACAAGGCTTGGAACAGCGGACAGCCAGAGCTATTGTAGTTTGCTGGGAGGATTTGACTTTTGGTCTTGTTTTTGGAGGATTTCCAATGAGGGAGTCTCATCCTGGGATGAGCCAGCAAACACTTGACGAGCTGCAGATCGCCACGGTGACAGGCTTCAAACAGTGGGTGACTGGAATAATCATAATAAACCATAGGTTTGCCCATCGCGGGGATGTAGCCAAGGGGACATTCAGGCACCCCAAGGTTCCTGTCGATCATCAGTTCATTGACTCTGACTTTATCGCACGCCAGCATTGCCTGAACGACCTCTTCATGACCCCTTCTGCAGGCCACCTGAAAGGGGCTAGTGCCGCTGCAATTGCGATAGTTGACATCCACGAGTTTGTGCTCCATGAGATATTGGACTATGTTGAGATGACCACTCTGGCAGGCATGATAAAAGGGTGTACTGCCGTCAACATCTGTGGTGTGAACACGACAGTCCAAGTCCAAGTTCAGTACCTTGACGATAGGAAGGTGACCACGGGCGCATGCAATCATAAAGGCGGTCATCCCGTCGTAATCCGCCGTGTCCACACGCACATGGAATTCGGGGGCGAGAAGCTGAACCACCTGAAGGTTACCACTCATGCAAGCCGCATGGAAGGGCGTGACTCCAAACTTGTCTCGGACGTCATCTATATTCAGTGGGTGATCATGACAGGATTTTACCAAATACTTGACAATCTCCAGGCGACCTTGCATGCAGGCGACATGAAAAGGTGTTCGCCTAAAAGCATTCTTGGCATTCATATCAGAGATTTTGTTCTCCAAGAGAAATTTCACAATCGGGAGGTGATCATGCTCACAGGCAAGGTGCAATGCGGTCTCGAACTTGTGGTTGGTGACCTTTGTGTTAAAAGGACACAGGGGGTTTATTGTGACCAGAGTGAGGACCACCTGTAAATGACCCTTCTCGCAGGCTACATGCAATAAGCTGTCCCCCGAGTCATATTTCAACTCATGGAGAGGTTCGGGTTCAAGATTCATATGGGGAACATGGGTGCGTGAATTTTGGGCAACCTCGGCCTCCTGCAACCTTTGCATCTCTTCCACATGATCTTGGTAGATGCTTTGAATGGTGGCGCTGTCATCGTTGAGCACGGCCTCATGCAATTGAGTTTTGTATTTGTTCAGATAGAAGGTGCTCCCCTGGTGTTTGCCGCTGAGGATGACAGGGTGACTATTCTCGATATCGCCAGCCGTCCAAAGGGTAGTCGTAGTAGGGTTGGGTTCGGACATGCAAAGAGAGAGACAGAGGAAGAAGAATGAAAAAAAAATAAGAAAAAAAAAGAAAAAAAAGAAGGAGGAGTTTTTTTTCCGCTTCCCCTTCTCCACAACCGCTCCTTCCTCCTTCCTTCCTTCCTCCAGCTCGTTTGCACCTTTACTCCCCCCAAAAAAACATGACCACAAGACAAATCATGTCTCACATCGCAAACG